>ERZ827498.1209-NODE-1209-length-29813-cov-41.792325_pt1 | contig 29813 bp, 61 predicted proteins | sample MGYA00519865_ERZ827498 | MGnify/ENA primary metagenome ERZ827498 (study PRJEB31778, sample SAMEA3449328) | human gut metagenome | biome: human gut; feature: human-associated habitat; material: faeces | place: United Kingdom | collected 2010/2012 ...
TATAATACTTAATAGAAAGCGAGGTAATCTAAATGATTATTGATTGTAAGTCTATCGCACAAAAATATAAAGATATGGCAAAAGCAAAAATTAATCGTATGTGGAACGAAAAAATTATTCCGTGTCTTTACATTGTTCAGGTTGGTGATAATTTAGCTTCCAACGCTTATATCCGTGGGAAGCTAAAGGATTCTGAGGAAGTAGGTATTCATGCTGAACTTATTAAACTTCCAGAAAATACTACTGAGAAGCAAATTCAGAAAGAAATTGATAATTGTCAAGATACTTATATCGTTGATGGGCTTGAATATGTATGCTCTGGAATTATTCTACAACTTCCTGTACCTGAACATATCAATGTAAAGAATATTAAGATTCCTGATTGGGCTGATGTTGATGGATTTAACAAAAATTCTGAATTTTATCCTTGCACTCCGCTTGGTGTAATGAAGATTTTTGATTCAATCGACTATAACCTTGATGGCAAGAATGTTCTTATTTTTGGACAATCTGATATTGTTGGTAAGCCAATGGTTGATATGCTTCTAAAGCGTCATTGTAATGTTTTCTCTGTAAATAGTACAATTGAAACTTATACCAAGAACGAACTTATTCTACGCTCTGACGTTGTTATTACCGCTGTTGGTCGTATGAATTTCTTAACTCCTAATATGATTGATGGTAAATGGAATAGTGAAATTAGCGGCTATGAAAATACCGGTTCTTGTCCTGAACTAATCATTGATGTTGGTATCAATTATGGAGACGATGGTAAACAGTATGGCGATGTGTCAGAAGAGCTACGCTCTGATAAATATAATTACTGCTTTGATATCACGCCCAGAATTGGTGGTGTTGGTCTAATGACTCGGGCAATGCTTATGTGTAATACGGCTCATGTTTTTACAAAGTAATTTTTTGTTAAATTTTTGAAAGATTTACAAACTGAAATTTTAAATATAAATAGGGATAAAATGGATAAGAAAACTGCTATTGAAATTACGGAAAAACTTCTTTCTAAATCTAATATTAAATATACAAACTCCACTAAGAAACCAAATACGCCAAATTCTGAAATCGAAAATTTAAAAAGAAATATTGATTTCTATGAATACATTCTTTCCGTTCTTTACGATAATCATTTCTAAGGAGATTTACAAACTATGACACTTATCATTCATACACCTTCTTCCATTGCTAAATTTTACTCACTAAAACCCGGAGATGTATTTCGTTACGAGATTAACGGAATGGGTCATTACTTTATGAAAACACTTGAAACAAAAGATGGCTGTTGTAATTGTGTAGACCTTACAGATAGCGCACTCGGATACATGGACGAAAGTGACTGTGTTTACGAAGTACAGTCGGCTGAATTAAATATTACGAATTGACATCTTATCATTTACAATCTTTCTTCTTATGCTATTATATTACATTATCTGGCTACTAATTTCTCTCTTCTTTTTCATCTCCGACATTTTACACATTTACAAACTAATGTATCAACAAAAAGCCTATGAATACACCGAAGGTTTTATTTCATTAGTTTTATATGGATTCCTCACACTCTATTGGGCATCTCAAATCTACCATTATACACCTCTTCTTTTACAAACTATATCTACAAAATTTTGATTACAGTTATATTTACCAAAAATTTCAATCAATCCCAAACATCTGCGATGTTTAGAATCCCAAAACTTCGTTTTGCGAAATTTTCTACCAAAATAAACATCAAATTTTTAAAGCCAACTGTTTACGCAGTTGGCTTTTATTTTATCCTGCTCTCATTCCCTTTATTTTTTCTCACGACACCATTTACTCATTCTACTATTTTCTATTGTCTACAAACTGTACGTCATACAAGAACAAGTGTCTAATTTAGATATGTTTTAGACGAATCCCTTAATTCACCATCTTTTTTAAGGGAATCATCCTCAGACTAAGCGTATTCTACAACCATACACTTTTCCCAATTTAACAGAAAATGTATTCTAGCGCCAAACACTTACCGAGCATTTCTCGACGACTATACCAGCATTACAAATCGGCTCAGTTGTAACGTCATTCCAGAACAGCCGATAATTAAAAACAGATTTTCCGTAGATATTTTCCAATTTAACCAGAATTTTGCCCATATCGGAAAATAACTACGGGAATATCGTAGTTAGTTCCAAAACCGTAACCAGCATGAACATCTCTCCTGAGATTATCAGCAAGAAATGCAAGGCCACATAGAGCAGAGCGCAGACCTCGCCGATAGAGCTAACACCAGAAAATCATATCCCTGTACGTTTGCTTGATGTCACGAAAACATAGTTATCCTACACTAACTATATTATAATACCATTATTATATACTAATACATATATACATATAATAATGTATAATATACATAGAGATACTATGCCAAGTTCTACTCGTATTCTCTTTTCAAAGTCCTTTACCAATATATCATACTTCACACCAGATGTCAACAGCAATTTCAAGAAAATTACATTTCTGAAGCCATATTCCAACTATCCTACTAGGTTATATGCCTATACCAGAATTTAACTATCAAAATAATTACTAGCGTTCCCACTTCTGCACGTCACATATACACCAGATAGCCCACTTTATTTTGTGTGTATACATATATATAGACAGCTCCCACTTTATTTTTGTGCGTGTGTAATTATTTTAATAGTCAGCTCACTCCCACTTTTTGTGTGTGTAGGAAGCTGGGCATAATTCATACTGGGTTTGTGGGTTAGTGTGATGAAACCAGTATTGCCTATTGCATACTAGGATATAGGATTTATAGGGTAATAATAATTATTTTAATAGTTAGTGTATGGCTTCCACCAGATACAGTAACAACATATAGTTGTATATCCACAACAAAAAATATTCAAAAGAATTTTCAAAAAAGACTTGACTTTTGTTTCGTTTTCGTGTATACTTATGCCAGTTCAAACGAAACACACAAAACATTTTGGAGGTAACAAATTATGCGTATTAAGGGTTTTAGCTTCTCTGAGGGCAACAGCAAAATGCACCGTGTCGGCTCTTTCTCTGTTCTTCCTGTCACCACTTGTGCAAAGAACGTGCCGTGTGCAAAAGATGGGTGCTATGCTTGCAAGATGGTTCGGATTTATCCTAGTGTGCGAAAAGCATACACTGATAACACAGTTGCATTGATGCAAGATAAGCGCTACAATGAATTTATTAAGGCTTGTGACCTGTTCATTGATACGAACGAATACCGCCTGTTCAGATTCAATGTTAGCGGCGACTTTTTCAACACGGATTATTTGCTTGCTTGTTGTGAGATTGCAAAGCATAACCCCGAAACTAAGTTCCTTGCATTTACGAAACAGTTTGAAGTTGCAAACACTGTTATTGCAATGGGTGAAGTTCCCAGTAACTTTAATATCGTTTTTAGCGCTTGGAATGATTTTCTTCCCGAAAACGAAACTTCCGTTCCCATGGCATATATGGACGACGGCAAACACGCTGATTTGGTTCCAGATTATGCTATTAAGTGTGACGGTAATTGCCAGAAATGCAAGAAGTGCTTTAATCTGAAAAATGGTGAAGCGGTCAAGTTTTCAAAGCACTAAAACAAAATAATCAGAAAAGAGGTGGTAGAAATATCATCTTTTTTCTTTTGTTGTTAAATTTAACTATTAAAATAATTATTTACTAACTCATCTCAATCATATTATTATAATTATTTTAATAGTTATGATTACTCTTGTATTCAGCAATCATTCCTATTTTATATTTAGTGTTGACTTTGTATTTGAAATCTGCTATAATAAAGATACAGAAAGCGAGGTAAACAAAATGAAAAAGACAAACCTTAGATTTGACCACTTCATTACTCTGGTTGAAGAGGGCCGCTTAAAGGTTGGCCGATATGAGTATGAGCGGAACGTGGACGCACAAGGCGATTCACATTTTTACCGCTATTACCGAAAAGGGGACAAAATCGTTTCCGAAGAGGTTACACCATTCAATTAATAGAGAGGATTTAACAATATGAGAATGAAACGAATCGCAAATAACGTAGCACTGCAAACCATCCTTTACACTATTAGTGGTCTTGCTAATATCCATATTTATGCAACAGAGCTTGGATATTTTAAGCGAGATATTTACACCGGACTTCACAAAGACTTTAGTGATATATACAAGTACGAAAATTGTAAAGTCACTGGAATATCTGCAAGTGAAAACACTATTAATATTAGCATTGAAGAGTTAGGATTTAACAATGAAAACCATTAGACTTAGCCAAAAAATGATTGATAGCCTCAAGCACTGGAATTGTGCATTTGGTAGAAAATTCTATTATTCACTCGTGTCAAAAGAAGGTGGAAACATTATTGTCAAATATAGACCTATGTATTACCGAAACTACAATGGAGAAAAAAGGCTTATGACAGATGTTTACGCAACAGTAAACGGTATGTGGAGCGATGATTATAAGTAAAGGAGTTATAACCATGTTACAGAAGAACAAAGAGAAGCAGGAACGAAAAGCAAAGCGCCGCCCTATTGGCCGCCCCGTTCGGTTTGAGAACAAAACACATTACACTAGAAAGAAAGGTCGTAACCGCGATGAATGATATTCGATTGAAAGATGCTACACGAATTTTAAAGAAAAATGGTTATACACTAAATCGTATCGTAGGAGACCACTATACATATAAAAATAAATCTGGTAGACCATTACTTTTGGTATTTCACATGAAAAGAAGCAATTCGTGTCCCGCAGCAATCTGGAAAAAGACCTGTAAACAGCATAATATCGAATACTAACTTTTTAATAACAGGGTGGTAATAATCGCCCTGTTTCTTTGTTAAATTTAATAAATATTTTAATAGTTAGTTGCCTTTATTGGATGCCAATATCACTATAAATTTAACAGAATCTTTGTGCACTTTACACATTGATTTCTTTGCTAAATTGAGTATAATTATAATCAGAAACCAACCAATAAAGAAATGAGGTAACAATTATGAAGTACGAAGAAATCAAGAACGCAATCCATTCTATCCACGCTGGAACTTATGCCAACATGACCACTTGCAAAACGCTCAAGACCCGAAAAGAATTTAAGGACAAGAACATTGTCAAGATTTCTCGCTCTACTATTCGTTCTGGATGCGACTATGAAAATCTCAAGTCCACCAAAGAGGGACGTGCAAATGGCTCTCTGCCTTCCCAAAACACCGGGCTTCCTTACGGCTCGTGGATTTCTGGACAGGAAAAATACTTTATTGAACATAAAGGGAATATCTATCTTATAGTCACAAACGGCCCCAACAAGAGCCGTGTAACGTATCTTGTGAATGGTATTCCTACAGATGAACAGGAAGTAAAAGCAATGTGCCTTAAATCTGAATTTCCTACTTCTGAAAAACCTAGCGTCTACAATGTCAACATCGACCACATTGTTAGTATTGAGAAGTAAATAGCTATCATCTGCCCGTCTAGTAATTTCCTCCAACTAGGCGGGTTTTGTTATGTGTAGGTCATTACTATTAAAATAATTATCTGTTAAATTGTCTGGAACAGATATGTGCATTTTATACAGTTTTGTTATATTGTCTTTGTGCAAAATAACTATTGCATTTTAATTTTAAGTATGATATACTATATACAGTTCAAGAGAGAACCACAAATAAAGAAAGAGGTAACAAGATTATGGATAACGAACAGATTCAGAAAGTTTTTCACAAGGCTGTTGCAATGTGCGACGAAAGCGGATTCCATGCCGATAGCCTTGTCCAGACTGTTGGCTATAACCGAAAAAAGAACGCATTCGCAACTTGCTACACTCGTCGTAATATGTTTGGTGATTACTCTAATATTAAAGTATCAAAGTATTACGCCGAAAAGGCAAGCGAACAGCAAATGCTTAATACATTGGTACATGAAGTTCTGCACGCTTGTTTCCCGCGTGAAAACCATGGCGGTAAATGCGCAAAAGCCGCTGCTGTAATGAATAAGAAGTATGGTTTAGACATTTCCCGTTGTGCTGATTATAAAGACGAAAACGGTGAAAGTATTCTGCATAATGAAAGCCTTGCAAAGTACATTATTAAGTGCCCTAAATGCGGACAAACGATTTATAGAAGCCGTGCTTGTAAGTTAGTTAATCATACAGATTGGTTCAGATGTTCGATTTGCCACGTCCCTCTTGTAAGAATCAAATAAAATAGAATAAATCTAGTTGGCACTTTCTTATTGTGAGTGCCAACTTTGTTTTTATCATTGGATTAATTATTTTAATAGTCATGGGTATGTCTCTGTTAAATTTTTTAAGATATTTTCAAAAACCTATTGACTTTTATTTCTGTATAGTGTATACTTATATCAATGAAAGACCACTAAACAGGAGGAAATAAATATGGATTGCCTGATTAATTACACTGGTTACAATTATTCTGCTATGGAACAGAATAATAGTGTTATGGATTTTTCTGAATTTACTGAACTTATTAACGAACACCCTGAATATACTTCTCTTGAAACTATGGGCGATTATTTGTTTAATGTCTAACAGGAGGTAACACAATGAAACTTTCAAACCGAATGCTTAACCATCTGGAAAAGTTTGGCGAGTACGATACGCCTAAATATCGTTACTACATTGGTACTGATAAAGGCAAAGAATACGTCAAGCGATATCCTGTAAGACGCTATGGAAACGATATTAAGACAATTGGAAAGACCGAAAATATCAAGGTCTGGAATGGAACATCATGGGCTATTTTTTAATGTTTCTGATTCACTGCATTATGTTTATTGGTGTGGTTATTACTGTACTGTTTATTAATCAGTACAGTTCTATTCTTGCAATCGGATTTGTTGTCCTGTATATCATTGCTGTTAAATTGTTCTTTAATGAACTGGAAAATCAATAAGCCATCTACCACCGCTCACGTTTTGTCTACCTTTTGCGTGGGCGGTTTTATTTTTGAAAGAATTTTAATTATTTTAATAGTAAAAAATAACGTACCTACGTCAAATAGTTGCTCATATTGTATAGATAAAAACACGTTTTTATTATATCATATTCATAAAAATAATTTAACAGAAATTTTCAAAATATCCTTGACAAATCAAAAATCATTTGCTATAATAATATCAGAAACCAAACAAAAGGAGAAACTACAATGACGCTCGAACAGGCTTATAAGAAAGTTCACATGATGGACGAGGCTTTGAACTCTGATATCTTGAACGATGAAGAATATACTTCCGTAGCAAAGCGACGCTTCAAACTGATGGAGCTGATTGGGTTGGAAGAACAAAGGCAGAAACAGCTTGCAACATACAAGCCCAAACTTTCTGATTGGGAGCAAGGTTTCCTTGATAGCTTTGTGATTCAGGGGCATAAGTGCCATTACATTACAGAGAAACAAGAAATCATCCTTCATGTTATTGGTGGGTTTGGGCCGTTCCAGTATAGTGGTTATGTGTTCAAATTTATCAAGAACGCTTTGTTGGTTGAAAAAATTAATGAAAAAAGTTTTCTTGAAGAAATTTAAGAAAAGACTTGACACAAGAAACAAAGTGTGGTACAATACTAATAGAAACAAAAGAAACATAAAAGAAATAAGGTGGCAAAAATGTTTGAGAATATCCGCGATTCTCGTTCGGCAATTCAATGGCTAACTAATACTTATCTTCTGGATGAACCTTCTGTTGATATTGTAAGGGACACTCTTCTATATATCGGTGTAAATTTTGAAGATATGGACGATAAGAAATACATGGTTCGTAATCTTCTTCGTACATTTGACTTGAATGACAAGGAAGTCGAAAAGATTGCATCTGTAATTTAACATGAAGCTAGGTTCACAGGGTGGCGCAATTCCACCGCCCTCAGAAATGAGGGTAACGCTTAGACCTTATGTAGGCTAGGAGTTAGGGCGAATACCTGATGCCGATGATGTCTAAATAGGGCGTAGCCTAATCACGAAAGAATTAGGGTAGGTGTTTATTAGAACGGTATGAGCCTAACAGTAAAAAACCGTTTAGTCTAGTGGGCGCACAGCTAGGCGGGAAGTGTAATTCAAAGTGCGACCTTGGTAGTGGACACTCGTTTAGCGAGTCCTAATCGTCAGAATTATCTACTCTGGTATTAGGAGATGAAACTACCCTTCCTATGGGATTTCAGCTTAATTGGCAAAGCATTCGGTGCATCCGAAAGATTGTATGGTTCAAATCCAACAAATCCCTATATTATGACATTATCTGCCCTGTTGGAAACTTGTTACCTCATTCATCCAACAGGGTTTTGTTATATCTTAAATTTTAACTATTAAAATAATCTAAACGATTTGCGTTTAGATAAACATCAAAATTTTATTGCAAAATAGGGTTGACATAATCGAATTTTTATGCTATAATATCCATAGTTAAAGAAAGAAATGAGGTAACAAAAAATGGTTATTAATCCTTGTAAAGATTGCCCTAATCGTCATTGCGCTTGCTCTTCTACCTGTGAGAAATATGCGGAATGGCGAAAGGAATGTGACGCAGAAAAGAAGTGGTTACAAGATAATAAGTATCGCTTCTCTACTACTCATAACAAGCCATTCTTGCGCAATTCAAAATCTGATAGAGAACGCAAACAGCATACTCATTGTTAAATTTAGAAAAGATGTAAGACGTGAGTGAAAGCTTGCGTCTTTTTATTTTATGTAATTTAATTATCAAAATATTTGTTAGTAAATTAACTGCTAAATTTTCATACAAAACACGATGCTAATATTTGTGCATTTTGCCAATAGACAGAATAAAGATTGTATGATACAATATAGTCACTGGAAGACATATAGAACAAATGGAGGTAACACTTATGACGCTGGACAATCTGTACTGTATGAATAGCGATTGGGATACATCAACAATCTTCTCTGTTCACAAATTTAACGACTTTAATAACAATGCCGTTATATATGAAGGCTCTTGGAGAAAAATGCCGAACAACATCATGGCTTTAAATGTTCGTTGCTTTGGCACTCACGAAGGTAAGGTATATATCGAACTTGAACCCGGTGAAGAGAAGAGACCGCAACTGTAAGGAGGATTTAACAATGACTTTGCGTGAACTGTACGATGTAAATGGTGACTGGAACTACCCCGTTAGTCCGACTTTTGAATTTCACTATCCTACTGAAAACGGTATGTGTAATAATAAGCCGTATCGCAAGTGTGGATGGAGTGATATCTCAGAAGAGGTACGAAATACCAAAGTTCTTTACTTTGAGACCATCAGCAAGAGCCGTGTCTGGATTGAATTAGACGTCTAACAACAAGGGGGCCAGATGAAAATTCTAGTCCCTATTTTATTATGCCGTGAATAATTATTTTAATAGTAATAATTTAACAGAAAGAATTTCAAATTACCTATTGACTTCTCTGTTAGATTGCGCTATAATTATTTATAGAAAGTGAGGGTAACAATATTATGAGGAATATTCTTTATAGCAAAGACGGTGTAGAAATTTATACACAGTACGGAGACGTAGTTCTGTTTACTGGACATCTAATGGTGTTCAAAGAGGATACGCCTGAAAATAGAAAAGCGATTTTTGATATTGCAGGAGTAAAGGAGATTCAACATGGATAATAAGAATATTCTAAACTATGTTCTGGACAATGGAAAGAATATCACCCTAACAGAAGCAGAGCGCAAGATGCTGGTACAAATGCTTCGGATGCTGATTGATTGTCTGGAACAGATGAAGCAACAGCCAAACACAATCAATATTTATGAACAGGCTCTATATCAAACGATAGAAAAGGTGCAGAACGATGGTAAAGCTATCACCGAAAAAGAAAGCACAGAAACCGAAAACAAGGAAGCCTAAAATCCCATGGCGTGTTAAATACGGCGCACATACACGAGCTATAAGACCCTGTATAACGCCTTTCAAAGAGTCTGAACACGCTGTAAGCTATCCTGTAAAACCTGTATTGTGGGCGCTTGCAGAAGCCAATGAACGTGTATTAGATATCTATAAAGATTGACTCTAAGTCCCTTGAAAAAATCAAGGGACTTTTTTGTTAAATTTGATTCTCAAGGGAGTTTACTATTAAAATAATTATTTATGGTGTTATTGTTATGTAAATCTGCACAGTTTTTATTGTAATTCTTTGTGCAATATTATAATTATTTTAATAGTTATTCTAATTTGTTTCATCTCAAGAATGAAAATTCTTTTGAAAAACTTTCAAAAAAGTCTTGACAAATTTAATTATATATGGTATTATAGAGTTACAGAAAGGGAACACACAAAATACATTGAGGTAACAAAAATGACTGTGAATGATATCTATAAGTGCTCCAACATGATGGACAACACCAAATTTGTGATTGATTCTGACGATGGTGTAACCGTCTATGATGGAACATGGCATAACATGAGTGAGAAACTTAAAGGGACGGAGATTCTCTTTTTCTCTATCAATAAGGTGGACAAAAGGGATAAACTCATCTACGCCAAAGAGGTGTTTGTGGCATTAAAAGAGCTATCTGAAACACTGGAAATGTAAATTAGAAAAAACCGGAAGCATTTCTGCTTCCGGTTTTTATTTTTGGTGTGGTTATAATTATTTTAATAGTTATCTTGATATATGTCAAGATGTTTCAAAATATTTTTTTGTTAAATTTGAAAACAGGTATTGACATTCTGTTAAATTGGGTGTATAATAAGGGTACAAACAAGAGATGCGGAGGATTTAACAATGACTATTTCAGAAATGACCGAAGTTGTAAAGAACACTCTGGACGAATACCGAAAAGCAAAAGCAACGAACAATAAAACAGCTATTGAACGTGCCGTAAACGAGATGGAAAACGTCTATATCATGGTTTGTTGCTACCCTGTACCGGGTTCTGATACGCTCAGAAAGACCATTCATGAAGCAAGAACAATTTAACAGAAAGAGGTTTGTTATGATTCCTAATATTGATTCTAAGCCTACTATGAAGCCCTTTGAGGACGTTTCTGGTATCTTTGCCACTGTAAACTTTGATGGTAATTACCTTACTTGGGTTAAGATTCCCGAAGTATTTGACAGTAATGCCGCAAAAGGGTGAAATGCCTATTGCTTTAATAACAATTCTCTTAGTTATTTTAGGTATGATACTCTTGTAACTGACCCCACAAACGTAAACATGAAAGTAGAATTTTAATTATATAAAGGAGCAACTTAATATGAAGTTAAATGACGTTCTTTCTCATCTGGAAGCCCTTAACTTTATTGATGAGGACGATAAAGTTGTTATCTGTGTGTGCAACGGTAAAAGTTATAAAATGGACGACCAACTTTTTACCTGTGATATGATGGTTTCGGAGGCAAAACATTTCTTTGGAGAGCTTGAGGTTATTCTCAATCAGACCCGTGCATACGGCAATGATATTGATTATGTGTACTCAAGATTCTGGTTTTTGCTGAAATACGACAAGCCAAATGTAGACTAAATTTGTGACATAGAGGTATTACAATGAGATGGTATAAAGTTTCTGGTGAATATAACAATGGCTTCGACCGCTATAAAAAGGTATATCTTGTATTTGCAGAAAGTCCATCTGACGCAACACAACATATTTATCACATTACAGATTCTTTTCTTCCTTGTAATGTTGAAGCACTTAATGAGGATAAGATTTATCCTATTAAGACGATTTAATAAGAGGGTACTATGTGTAGATTTTTGTGTATCAAAGACAGTGGCTTGTTTGAAGAGGGAGAGACCTACTTTGGAGAGGTTGAGACGGATGGCACATTGGCTATAAATACAGACTTCTATGATGATGATTACGGCGAATGGTGTTATTTCCCGTGTGACGAATGGCGAGAGTTCTTTAAACAAGAAACAGATTAAAATTTAACAAGTATAACCCGGTAGGCATAACACCACCGGGTTTTGTTTTGTCCTAATTATAATTATTTTAATAGTTTATTCAACCAGAGGATTGTCTTTAATCCATTGTTCTAGTAGTTTTCTCATTCTGATAGATGGAATATAAACATTGATTTCTTGACCTTCACGAATAGCACTTCTCCAAAGGAATTGCAACATCTCGCTCATAGCATAACCATCTTCGTCTATATCAATACCATTAGAAACAAAGAACTGTTTAATATATGGATTTAAATATCTGTTTATTGTATAAGCAACATTTGTTCTAGTTCTGTAATCATTAGTAGCACGACAATTTAAAGGAAGAAAACCCTTTGAATAACCCTTGCCACGCAGTTTTGTTTCATAATCTTTGAAAGTAGTCCAGATATTATCTGTTGATTTCGCTTTGCAAATATTATTAAAGAAGTTATAAACATTATTCTTTAATGTTTTCATTGCAACGCCATCTTTGTTATTATCATACCAAGTTTTAGATAGCGCAGTTTGAGTATCACCAATTTGCAACATTTTTTCATTTTCACAAATATGAATCAATTTAGAATAATCATATTTGATATATTTTTTATCTTTATCATAGGCAATCAAATGATAATTATTTAAATCATTACCATCTACTGACATATAAGTATAAGCAAGACCATAATAATCATAATAATATCTTTGTAGCTGTAAATCAAATCTATATGTTAGAATATAGATATTTCTGAATGAATTAAATACTTCAACAGGAAATAGCCAGCACATTAAATTTCCACTAAATACAACTAATGCCCCTAAATCAACTAGACGTTTTTCTTCTGCAAATTTATCTCCGTTATAATCTTTTTCAGATTCTTTCCAGACCAATTGTTTAGTATTTTCATCAATATCACAATAGGTCATTAGTGTTTGAAAATCTTTATAAGCTAAATTATAAGGCTGAATTACTTCATGTACTTCGTCAAGAATTAGAGTGTAATTTGCGGCTCTACAAATTTCAATTAAATCATTATCAAACTTGTTAAAAAGACTGTGAGTGCTGCAAATATTCTGACCACTAATAATTAGTTTCTTCAAACTATCCAGTTTTGACTTATTATTTTCAAACTTCGGTGCTTTAAATTTCTTTTGTGGACAACTATCTCTATATCTTTTTACTTCGTCCAGATAGCTTGTAATAACTAGAAATCTATCATCCTCATCTGAGCTATTGATTAAATTGATAATTGACTGAGATTTGCCAGCGCCCATAATAGCATCAACTATTTTAACTTTACAGTTAAATTCCATATTGCCTCCTTACTACTTTTATATATACTCTCTTTAAGGGACACCCCCAAAAATCGTTGTAAAATAAGGGCTTTTTTTTCGTTTTACTACTTTTTAAATCAAAAAAGTAGTAACTTGAATTTAACATAGATAAATAGTCGGGTTATTTATCTATTCTCTAATATTGTATCATACAAAATTGCATTTGTCAATACCTAATAGCAAAATAATCTATTAAAAATTTAAATAACTATTATCAATTATTTTAATATATAACTTAGTTACACTCGCAAAATAGCTACACCCTTCTGCCCATCACAAGGCAGTCTTGGGTGTAGCGTAAAATGGCGAGAGTGTAACGGGATAAACAATAACAACTAACTGATTATTTTGCGTTAAATTTAACAAAGAAAATATAAAATAGTATGATATATTATATATAGAAACCAACAAATAATAAGTGAGGTAACAACAATGGAAAAGATGCTCAATGAATTTAAAGAAGAATATGCTTGTCAGTATAGCTTGTATCTGGATAGCTCTGAAGCTGTAGATTCCCTGTCTAAACAGGAAGATTACGATGAACAGGAAATGGCGTATATAAGAGTACGGTGGCAGAGAATGCGTTCTGTTATGCGTGAACTGAGACGTGTAGCAAAGATTTTCGGATATACTCAAGAAGATATTGAGCGTTGGGAAGATGCTGAATACGAAAAATGTTACAATGAAGGCTGAGAGGTAATTAGAATGTTTGATATTGGTGATACCTTACAGAGTAAAGTTTGCCCTACAATGGCCGGGACTATTATTAAGCTGGATAAAAACAGGGCAGTTATCAGAATCACCCGTACTAGATATAGCAGGGATATCGGAAGAGAACTGGTAATTGATACTAATTTCTGGAATAAAATTTAACAAATAATTACAGAGCTGGTTTATCTGGCTCTGTTTTGTTATGGGGATATAACTATTAAAATAATAAATATAATATCCTGTTAAATTTTAGAAAAAATATTTTTGGAAAATTTCAAATAAAATATTGACGAATTACAAAAAGTGTGATATAATATATACAGTTCAAGAGAACAAAACAAAGTGAAATGAGGTAATTAAAAATGACGAACAAAGAAACGAAAATCCGTGAACTGTCCGACAAGATTGACGCTTTTCAGTATGATGCAGACCCGTATGAATACATGGACGTGTGTTCTACCATCGAAGAAATCAGCGCAAATCTTGACCGAATTGACAAGGCGCTCACTGATAAGAGCGAGGAACTTATCAACTACTTGATGGCTTTTACAGACGACGATAATGATGCGGATATCATTGTTAGGGCAATGGGCTTGATTCAGGAAATTAAAACGTTCTGGAAAGAATAACAATAATGGGGCTGGTCGAAAGACTGGCCCCTATTTTTTTCTGTAATTTTAACTATTAAAATAATTATACTAGTATATATGAATATAAAACTGTACAAAAATTTAACACAATATTTGTGCAATATGCTAATAGACAAATACAAAATAATGCTATATAATAGATATAGAAATTGAGAAGCACAATAAATGGAGGTTATCTTATGTATTTCGTAATCAATGTGTACACTAATTCCAATGATAAACAGTTTCTCAACGATGTTATAAAATGCGATACATTAAATGAAGCACAGCAGTACATGAGGCAGTATGCGTGTGAAGCTAGAAACGATTACGAAGGTAATGGCTCTCTGGAAGATTATATTGAAACCGAAAATAGTATCACTTTGAAGGGCGAATATTATACTGATTATTTCGAGGTTTACAACATAAAATAAAACAAAGGAGAAACGAAAATGAGTTACACTATTGCTATTACCGAATGCCCCTATTCTGAACAGAAGGTATCTCTTGACAGAATGGGAAATAGGTTTGCAGTGTGCTATATTGTCCCTCTGGAAGATGGCACGCATGACTATATTAGCAAGCGATTTGACACCCTCGCAGACGCTCTGAGCGTGTATCAGACCTTTATTGAATATTTTGCAAAGGGTCTTTACAGTGTGACCGATAGAAAGAATTTGCTCAAGTAAATTATATGGACAGTCTGGCGAAAGCTGGGCTGTTCTTTTTCCTGTTAAATTTAATTATTTTAATAGTAAATGGAATACAATCTTGGTGCAAACAAATTAAAAATTTAACGAAAGAAATTTCAAGATAAGTATTGACTTTCCTGTTATTTTGAGCTATAATAAATAGCGTAAGGAACATATATCAACAAACAGAAAGAGGTATTAATTATGATTGACGGTTTCAATGTGTTTACTGGACGAAAAGATATCTTTGTTGAACTGGATAGCAATAGGCGTGATGATAGAACAGCTATTGAATTTCTGAACAGATATCAGAATCACGTCAATAATTTTGCTTGCATTGACAAGACTGTTATTGACTGGACGAAAAAGAACATGGTTAAAGCCGAATATGAACTTATTACAACAGCGAACGGATTTAAGTATCACAAAGTAGTAACAAAGGATGGTATTACTTGTACGCCTGTAAACGATGAAAGCACAATTATCATTCTGAAATAAATATAGGGTGGATGGAGAAATCTTTCCACCCTGTTTTTTATATGGTAAAATAACTATTAAAATAATTAAATACTGGTATACAAAACTGTTTTGAAAAATCTAGCTGGTTTATTCTTGTACAAAATATTTATTATTAAAATAAGAACGCAAAATGCAAACTGTTCTACTATATAATGTAAATAGAAAAATATAAAGAAAATTTTAGAAAACTACTTGACTTTTAAGAAATAATGAGTATAATTATAATCACAAGGAACGAAACACACTAACACAATTTAACACAAAGGAGATTATAATTATGTCTAATGTTACTTCTATGTTTTCCGCTAATTCCGCTGTTTATCACGGTGTTGGCAATGTTGTAAAGGGTGCTCAGACCTCTGCTGAAGCTATCAAGCTGGCTGGTCTGGACTGGACTGTTGACAAGCGTCTCATCTATGATGCAGACGGAAATGAAATTCCCGACTACTTTGCTATCACTCGCAGTGATACTAAGAGTGCTCTTGGTATCGTTACTAAGAAATACGTTCCGATTCAGAACAAAGATGCATTTGCGTTTACTGACGAACTGCTTGGAAATGGTGTTACCTATGAAACAGCAGGGTCTATCAATGACGGCAAACGTGTCTGGATGCTGGCAAGGTTTGAAGAGCACAACGATTACAAACTTGCAGGAGACGAATGTATCCCGTATCTGCTGTTCTCTAATAACTTTGATGGCAAGGGTTCTGCTCGTGTCTGTGTTACCGTTACCCGTGTTATCTGTGAGAACACTCTGAACTATGCTCTGAACCATGCTAAACGTAGCTGGGCAATTCGTCACATGGGAGACACCTCATTTAAGCTCGAGGAAGCAAGGCAAACTCTGAATCTGACCGGACGCTATCTTGCGAATATGCAGGAACAGGCAGATGTTATGACGCAGACTGTTATCAGTCCTAAGTTTATTTACGACATGGCAAACTACCTGTTCCCTGTGAATGACAAGATGACTGAGCTTCAGAAGAGCAGGGCAGAAGATGCACAGGGAACGCTTGTAAACCTGTACAAGACTAAGGACGATATTAAAAAGTTTCAGAACAACAAGTGGGGCGCATATCTTGCTATCACTGACTTTGCAAGCCATATTGCACCAGCCCGTAACAGCACAACGGCAAAAGAGTCTCGTATGTTGGCACTGTTCGATGGCGGTAATGATATCGTAACAAAGGCGCAGGAGTTTATGAACGTAGCATAAAATAAAATTATTTTAATAGTTAATATATGGTTTGTTAAATTTTGCTCATGTTAAACATAAAATATATTCACAATTATTTTCAAAAAACTGTTGACAAGTCTTTATTCTGGTGGTATAATCATATCAGAAACAGAGATACAGGAGGATAAAACAATGACTAACGAATATCGACTTCTTTCCCGCATGGCTATGGATTGCAATTACTTCTTGGGTGCTGGTGATAGGCACGAAAAGTTTTTGTGGGCTGGAAATGTGAAAGACCATATCAAGACCATGAAAGATATCTGGAATAGTCTAAAGGTTAAACCTGAATGGTTGACCATGGAACAGATTGAAGCTTGGGAAAAGGAAATGGAGGGCTAAACATGAAACGCTATGCAACAGAAGCCTATTGGATTGCAAAAGAAGAACGAGCGGAGTACGAAGCAGAGCAGGAACGAAAAGAGCGATACGAGATGACACAAGAAGATGTTGACGATATCAAATATCAAGAAGCAAGAGAAAATGGGGAGCTTGATTATATCTTTGGTTAAATTTAGGCGGTCGAAAGACCGCTTTTATTTTATGTTAAATTTAACTATTAAAATAATTATAAATGGCTTTGGGATATATGTAATTCTGTTCATGTTACAAGTTAATTTTTTTTATGATTATTTTTGAAAAACTGTTGACATTTTGTTGCTGATATGGTATTATATAATCAGAAATTAACCAACAAACAATTTAAGGAGGACTTGAATATGAAAACCTTTAAGATGAATGACCTGAGCAAGCTGGTGGAAATCATCGGCTCTAGCTCTGAGAGTGATGACCGACTTCCCGAGTTCCTTGCAAAGTTTGATTTCCCTGATAAATACGAAACCGATGATGATTCAATCGTGTTCGTCACTGGTAACAACAAACAGCTTGAGATTGAGTTTTTCAATATTGATTCCGTATATGACCGCACTTGTAGCGTGTTGTATAAGGAATATGGTAATCCCAACTATACAGTTCTAGAATGGGAAAACCTGAAAGCATGGTACTAATCAAGAGGGCGAAAGCCCTCTTTCTTATTCTATACTTTTAATTATTTTAATAGTAATCATATCAGTTTTGTATAGTCAATTTAGCCAAAATATTATAGTGAACTTTGTGCAATATTCCTATTGACGAAATTCTGATTCTGGTGTATATTAATAATAGAAACTGACCCATACAACAAGGAGGATTTAACAATGAGGTTCGTGTGTGATGTATTCAACAAGGCTCAGGGTTTTTGTGACAGATATATGGTTGTTGCTCAAAACAGCAAAGAAGCACAAAAAGAGCTGATTGCGCGTCTGGATGATGAGACAGACGAAACCAGTAAAGGGTTTGATATCATCCGTATCGCTGGTATTGTTGAATAAAGCAAAAGGGGATGTGAGCGAGAGTTTGCATACCCTAACTTTTTATAATAGAATATAACTATTAAAATATTTATAATAAAAACATTCAAGAAAAATCGAAGTCAAAATTTTCTTAAAAATAATAATTATTTTAATAGTAAATATACAAAGCCTTTACAAAGTAATGTATACAAAATACAAAACTGGTAAAAGAAAAATAAAAATTTAACAGAAAAAATTTGAAAATAACTATTGACAGAACGTGTGCAGTGGGTGTATAATAGCTATAGCGAAAGCACAAAAGAACAAATATTTGGAGGTAACAATTATGTTTGAATCTACTATTTCCGTTGATATGCGAAACACTATGAAGGCTGAGGCCGTCAAGTGCATGGGCATTCTCAAGCTCGACAAGCGTTGCATTAAGGCATTTGAGAAGGGCAATGTTTGGATGTCTAGCGGGCCTTTCGGCGGTCTGTATGAAGCAGATGACAAGCTCAAGAACATGATTAAGGACGTTGAGACTGAGCATGATATCATCGTATATCATGTTGTAGAAAATATGGTGTATGGTATGCACTGCTATTCTATGTTGTGCGTCTGCAAGCACCCGGAAGAGTACGAGATGAACGAAGAGGACTTAAAGGATGGTTATGCATTTAGCTATGTTCTGAATGTAGACGCTCCCGATTGTAGCGAATTTGGAACGATTTGCGTAAAGCCTACTTTTGGCGGTCTGCGTCGTATCGGTTAATTTAACAAGAATCAACAAAGGCTCGAAGGTGAAAAATCTTTCGGGCTTTTGTTTTTTGTGGTTAAATTTAAATATTAAAATAGTTGATGTTACCCCGGCGGTTTCAATATCAATTCATCTATATGGTGAAATTCATTCATGTTAAATTTAGAAAAAGCCTTGACATTATGTTGGTGATATGATACACTATTATCAGAGATTGATACACGGTCAATCTAAAAAAGAAATGAGGTAATATTATGAAAAATCTGAAAATCGTTGCCACCGTTCTGCTGATGTCCCTGTGCGTTGCATTCCATGCAAATGCTGCAACTGTTGAGCGTACTATTTCACCGTCTGGACACATGGTTTATAGCTGGACTGAACAGTGTACAGTAACGGAAGTTCAGCACGAGAGCAACAGAGACGTTGTTTTTGTGGTGGTAGATGGTACAGAAGATATTTACAGCTTTTATGATACGGAGACCAATTATTGGAAGTCTGGCATGAAGCTGAAAGCATCATTTGACCTGTGCGTCACTTGTGGGGATAAATACCCGGAATTGAATAGCGTGATTGAGTAAATCATATCGGGCTTGTTGGAGAAATCTGGCAAGCCTATTTTTATTGGTACAATGATAATTATTTTAATAGTTAAATCTAACAAAATACAAATGATAATTATTCTTATATAAATACAAGATATTTACTATTAAAATAATTATAACAAATATAAAAGGAAAAATCTGGTATAAAAATTTTCTTGTTAAATTTGAAAATAGGACTTGACAAATACAATTTTATCCTGTATAATGGGCACAATGAAACACTAAATAAACAATTTGGAGGTAGCTGTTATGTATCACTTCTTTTACAACCTGTTCGCTTCTCTGTTCACTCTGGTTGGCTGGAATGGAATGTTGATTGACTCCGCAGCGTTTGTCTTTGCAATCGCTTCCGTTTTGTTCATTGCAAACTTCACTTATTCTTTGATTACTGGTTTCAATCCGTTCTGTCGTTTCATCCGCTGGATGGACAATGTGATGAATTAAACAAAATGTCTTACTTCCCTACTGGTAATAACTGGTAGGGATTATTTTTATTTAACTATATAATTATTTTAATAGTTAAATCTGGTATAAGAATATATAAACCTATAAACCAATGTGGTTATTATAAATTTAACAGGAAAAATTTCTTGAAAATATTTTTGAAAAAGTATTAACAACCATGTTATGATTTGATATTATAATAATGCAATCAGGCGAAAGCCAAACACAACTTAACAGGCTGATTGAATCAGCAGAAAGAGGTACAATATGAACGTCATCAGAACAACCATTGCACGACTGGACGCGGCTCTTGTGATTGAGGGATGCCACACTGCAAAAGAGTGGTGTGAGGATGAAGGATGCTACGAATGGGATGAGGTCACCTTCCAATTCAAGGACGCAACAAAACCTGTTAGTGGCAAGGCTCTTGCATGGATGCTTGCGCATGGCGGTGCGGAGTGGCTGAAGTCGAACGGCTTCACGTTCGCGTTTGATAGCGCAACGTTTAACGATACGCGCAAGTATATCGTGTTTGTTGACCATAACGATGAAATTACATTCCATCGTTACAGCGATTATTTGCTGTGGAAGTGGTAAAGATTACAAGGCTGAAACTGTAAAAGGTTTCAGCCTTTTCTGTTATTAAAAATCCTATACTAATATATATTATATACAATAATAATTATTATTAATATTATATAATATATTATCTGTTATTTTTTATTATAAATAATATATATATATATATATATTATAATTATATTATATAATAATATATAATACTAAAATACAAGACATATTATGTTAAATTATTTTAGATAATAGCATATCAATTTTTCTTATATAATATACAATACACTGCACATAGCGTATAAAGCCTCTGAGAAGCCTTGTAAACGCTTTTACATAATCAATAAACAAATTATCCTATCGAATACAAAAGCCCTGTAATAGCCCTTAAAATCGTTCTGAGAATAAACAATATTGAATCTGGTAAAGCGTTCTGGAATTTGAGCAACTAATTTTTGAATGGTATATCTGATTTACAAGGATAGTACAGATAAACAAAACCGGGATAATATACAAGAATTTTTCTGTTGTACCATAACGATACGCTGAGAGCTAAAATAAAGCCCTCTAATATGCGTTTACAAGTGTAGCAAGCAAGTTATACTCTGAGATGAAACACGCCTTAAAACGCTTCTGATAGCCTTATACAATGATACAATACAAAACACATTCTGAAAATTTTGCAATCGAAAAATCATATTGAATATACAAGTATACAATAGCACTGTAAAACAAAGAGTGCTAATAGAAAAATTTCTAGCAGTTAGTCAAGCTAAGTGAGAATACAAAAACAGAAATAATTATTTTAATAGTTAGAATAGCAAAGAAAATTTTCTGTCGAGTCGGTGTGATATACAAGAAAACAGTTTGAGAAATTTTTCAGATTTTTTGCAATCAAAATTTTCAATGTGGAATTTCCAAAAATAATTATTGAAATAGTTATTAGAAAAACAAAAACGAAAATTTGAATTATAAATACAAAAAGCCCTGTACTGAAAAGTACAGGGCTTGCAAGGGGACTTACAAGTTAATAGTCCCCACGGACATCTCCGCGAATACACGCCTTGATGTACTCACGAGTCCACCAGTTGTGGGATATTCCATGGAAGTGGGCCAGAACTTGCGGAACTCTTCAAGTCGCTCATATTCCCCGTCTTCATCACCAGTCAGAGCCTTTACCAGAGCATCAAAAGCATCGTTTGCTTCGTCCTCTACGCAATAGAGCTCTTCGCCGTGGACGTCAAACCTATTAATAAGGTCTTTGCGGTTCTCATTCACAAGCTCCTTGTGATAGTCCGGGAAATCGTGCGCCAACACGGTCATCCGATACTCGATGATATCAGACTGAAACTCACGGATAGCGCTCTTCTTTTCGATGGAATGCAACATAATAAACCTCTTTCTGTCGGTATACACCGACCTGTCAAATCTCATTTCCCTATCGGGATGGAATAGAGCCGCTTTGAGCGGTGCGACTCTTTAGGGTATCCGCTTTGTGGTTAGACCCCGTAGGCTTTCGTGCCATGGTAGAGACCGCAACCAAGGAACTTTGCCCATGTGCTAGTGTCTACCGGTTCCCAGTTGGTAAACTTACCATCACGGTACATCCGCTGTTCACGGATTTGTACGCCCGTTTCAGAAAGCGTCTTGCCCAGCTTGCCGATACCGGAACAGCTACCGGTGATGTAAATCACCATGGTTGCGGTCTTATCAAACTGGCCCTTGACATTCCTGCCCTGTTCGACGCTGTAGGTCTGGTTCTGCATTGCCCACTTGAGTGCACCCAGAGTGCTCTCTGCGTCGTCGCCCAGCAAGAGATGCAACTCAAGTCGGGGGGCGTTCTTGCGAACGTCTACAGGCACAGGTTCATGCTTGCAGTCGTCTCCAATCAGCGTCTTGTGGCCGGTAGCACCCTTGCTTGCAGCGTAAACGCACCGCACCACATCATGCTCACCCAGCGCCCGGTGGCAACACGGGCACACGCTGTTAATGGTGCGGGCACTCAAACCCTTGCCCGCCCACAGGGAACCGATGGCCATATCCGCAACACGGATATCCATAAAAGAATGAACGTACTTCATAATAAAACCACCTTTCAAATTCTGTAAAGATTATATCACACTTTCGTGTGTTTGTCAACAACTTTTTTAATAGTTTTGAATCGTTATTCAGTTATCAATGTCCTGTCTCCGGCTTACCCTGTCACTGTATCCCTTTGACACCATGGATTATATCACAACGGCCACGCCGTTGCAATCGGCAGAATGCACAAACATTGCAACGACTTTTTGTGCAAAACGTCAAACATTGTTGTTATCGCTGACTAACTATCGTATCTGGAACACGCAAGCGCTGAGACCGGCAGAAACTGCCTTTTGAACGCCTTTTGTGTTCGACGTGTGTTTTTATGGGTAAAGACACAAAACGCTGTACAGGGCTTTACAGGGCCGTTTCCGGGGATTGTATCACGCTTTGAGCCGTCGTTCTCAAATTCCAGGAATGGGATATTGATAAAAAATTATCAATACAACGGAATTTACAAATTTTGGAGATAAAAACAACGAAATGTTGTTATAGCCCTTATTTTCACCTGACCCAAAATTTTCTCTATGACATCACACTAATAACAACAATATTAAAAATCGTCACCAGAAAATTTTCGTTCTGACACCATAATCTCACAAAACAAAAAGCAACCACCGAGAAATCCTCAGTGGTTGCTGCAATAAACTTAATTTAACAGATATTATTTACTCCAAAAATCACTAATAGATATAGATTTATCGTCTTTAAATGTCACAATATTAGAACCAAACTCTAAATCTATATCGTAATAATTTCTATCAAAACTAATCGTCTGCATTTTATAATCAAGAAGATTATTCTCTTTGCAGTAATCATAAAATTCTTGAACAGTCATAACTTATCCCCTCAGACGCTTAGACCATCTATATTTTCTAATGTTATTATAAATATGAGTGTTTTCGTTATTGTCAATAGGGGTAATCTCCCACCTATATTTAGTTTTTCTATCTAGCATATCAGGATGTAGTTCTGCCCCAATTCTAATATCCGCATCGTAGACAACGCCATCATCCATAGAAACAATTTTTTCAAGCTCTGGAACCCAACACTGCCATATACCATGTTCATCTCCTGCCACTGGTCTAGCTTTCATAGCAGTATTCTTAATAAGATAAACCAATATATCGTAATAAGATTTATTAACTATCATTCTTCTAATTCCTTCTTTAATACTAAATCATATCCCATTGCTGCATATTCATTGATAATTTTCTTATCAGTTTCATTCCAATCATCAACTTCAAAATCATATTTAGTTTCTCTATCCAAAACAGACAAATCAAGAGGAACGTCTTTAATCATATAACAAGTAGAATTTTCCGACACAACTACCCACTTATGATAATTTTCTACATAATAAATCCAATCACTTGTAATATATCCTGTAAACCGAAATTTAACCTCTTTTACTTTGTATGAAGCATAAAGAGCAGACTGATAAATTGTTTTTATTTTCTCCATTTTTACTCCTTATTGAAGCGGTAAACCATCTTCTCCGACAATCCCATCGTCATCTTCCTCAATTCCAATAGTAACGAAGTTGGAAGAATTTTTCTTAATATTTACAGGCTTAGAAAACATCAAAAAATTCACATCCATAAAGTTTAAATCTGCGTCCGTACAGTCGTTCCTCTTTGCCCAATCGTACAACTCTTTAATCGTCATATTTGTCACCACTTGCCTGAATTGCTGTAATAGTATCGTCAATAAATTCTAGCTCTAGTTTATTCATAGGAGTTGCGCCAAATAGAGCTTTCTCCTTAGAATAAAAATCAAGAGACATTTCTAGCAGATTAACACAGTCTTCTACGAAATTGACCACAAGAAATGTATTTAGCTTTTCGTTAAATACATAACAATCATTCTTATTGTAATATTCGCTTAAATCCCACCCGGGAGAAGGAATCGGCTTAACTTTATAATTCTTATGGCTATGCAAGAAACGTAAAATCTGTTCCCATGTGTAGTCTAGTTCCATACTGTTATCCATTATAATTCTCCTTAATACTCAATCACGATACCACCCTCTTTAACTTCGACATAGTGACCACCCTCTTGAATGAATTTGTTCTTTACTTCGTCAGAAGAATGTTCCCAGAAGAAATCAATATAACCAGCTTGAACATCATTTATCCGGTATGCGCCAGCTAGATTATTTTCAAGACAATAAACTTCACCAATTAGCATTTCTTTTGTCATACCCATAAGCGTAGACTTGCTATATTTATGCACGGGGTATACCTGATTAGATTCAACCATTATAATTTCTCTTTTACGAAATAATGCCCATAATCATAACGAAGCGGACTACTAATTATATCATATTCTCTCTTCATATTATCACTAAATTCAAACAGAACTTTAGAAATTCTAAAAACATTATACCACCAAGTATTTATCTTTCCAATGCCTCTAGGGCGATTAGCAATAATTCTACCAAGAATATACTGTTTCCATTCGTCTTCCCAAACATTATATTGGTCTAAGAATTGTTGTAAGATATCCTGATTTATATAACAGGCTTTAAATCTAATTGTTGCACTTTTATTTCTCAAAAACTCCATATCCAGTAATAACGCCTCCGTCTGCGTGAAAATATTCTAAAGCGATACACTTAATACGATTTTCAACTTCTTTTAAAGAAATAAATTTTCTTGACACGATAATATATTCGTTATCATTATCTGGACATCCAAAACAAATGGAATAAACTCCATCGGGATTTTTAAAAGATGAACGATATTCGAGAAGAATCTTCTTGTAGTTGTATACAGATATGCTATTGCAAATATTATATAAAATGCAATCTAAGTCTTCTTCTGGAATCCAATAACGATACTTTGGAGTATTTTTTATAAGAACCATATCAAAACCACCTTTCTTATCTTTATTATAGCAAAAAGAAAAGGCTATGTCAATAGACATAGCCTAAATATTACCAATAAATTTCTGTTAAATTATTAGACTTTAGAAATTTATTTGTTAAATTGAAATGGTTATTTCCAAAAAATCCTCTATAAGCTGATAATGGACTAGGGTGTGCAGACTCTAAAATCAGATGCTTACGATTTGTAATCAACTTCTTTTTGCTTCTAGCATAAGAACCCCAAAGAATAAACACTTTTGGACTATCGTTACAATTTAGCATAGAAATTACATTGTCTGTTAGAATTTCCCAACCATGTCCGGCATGACTGCCCGGCTCATGCTCTCTTACAGTTAGAATAGAATTTAACAGAAGAACACCTTGCTTTGCCCATCTTGTTAAATCACAACTCCATTTCCCTTGAAGAGCATTCTCATCTATAATTTCTTTGTGAATATTTCTTAGGGACGGCGGTTCTTCTGTTCCTTCGTGTACAGAGAATGATAGCCCCATCGCTTGACCGGGGCCATGGTAGCAGTCTTGACCAAGAATAACAACTTTAACATCTGGCAAATCTGTTAGTTTAAATGCGCTAAAAATATCATCCATTGGTGGGTAGACTGTACGAGTTGCATATTCCTGTTTCAGAAACTTTCTCAACTCTTCATAGTATGGCTGATTTTGTTCTCCGTCAAAAAATAATTGCCAATCATTACCAATATTAATCATTCTTTATATTCACCAAAGTTCCACAATCCATTAATCTTTTCATCTAATTCGCTGATTTCTTTGTTAAGCTTATCTCTTTCTTTTAAACTATCTGTATTTCTACGGATTTCATTTTTAGAATCTCGCAATTTATTCATAGTTGCGTACTGAGAAGCCATATCTTCTTCTTTTACGACATTTACATTGATTGACGCTCCACAAAAATGGACAATGTGTAATTTTAGAATAGTAGCTCCATGTGTCGTCTTCATACGGAATTGGTTCATCCCAAGAAACAGAAAAATGAGGTAGTTCCACGTCTGTTTCAGTCAAATAGCCGTCGTCATCCACTATCGTATTACATTCTGTTCCAAATGAAATTACTGGACAGTTTTTCAAGTATTCACAGCAGTATTGAAATGGTAAATATTTATAGGAATATTCATCGTCTCCATAATTATCTTTAAAATGAATCCTAACAATATCAATATTCATTATATCCCTCCTTATACGGAATCTCTTTTGCAACATCAAGAAGAATACGCCAGATATCTTCATAAATATTACGAATCAATTTGACAAGAAACCCATACTCCATAATAGTATTGTTTTTACCTTCAATATCAATACTTTTAAATGGTTGCCAGTATACAGAACTATTCAGATGTTTCGGACGAAGATATATTGCAAAATAATCGCATTTTTCATTTAATTTGGACAGGAAAAGTTCTGCGTCCTTAACATCACAAAAACAGATATAGCCTCCACCAAAATATGCTACGGTATCACCTTTACTACTTGGCTTCTTATACGGATGTCCTTCACAACAGTTACCAGTATAATAGCCCTTTTTATTCAGGACTTCAATAACTTCTGCAATACGACAGTCACAATCGAAGGTCGTTATCTTGCCATAAATAGGAATACTTAATTTAACAAAATGTGAACTCCATAGATGCTCGTAAGCCATTGGTTTAGTTCTCCTTAAATTTATTATGGTTATTTACCATATTATTCCATTTAATTACAGCCATAAATCTTGATGGAAAACGTTCTGTCTTTGCGCCGCAATGGTTACATACAGCCCAATAAACCTTATATTCTGGCGTTGTTTTTGGATACACTGTAATGCCCTCGATATGCGGAGTCCCATTGCAAATCGGACATTCTTTAAGTGCGACCATATTTATCCCTTTCCGTTGGCTTCTCCACCTTGCAAACAGTCAGCCTATTGAATCTTTGATTCTTAAATTCGATTTGACCATTCATTTCTTTGCCTTTTACTACATCATGGCGAACAATCGCAATAAGAGACTGATTTGTGCTGTTTGTGTTAAATAGACGAACATGAAATACATCAGTTCCGTAGATATCCTTCCCGTTTGGAATACAAGAATATTTACGCATATTGAACATACGTTCGCACCACAGCTTTGAGCAATCAAAATAGATAGGTTCAAAATTACCGTTTTCTAGGTTTTCAAAAATACTAGGGTTAATATAAAAATGTTGCATAATTATGTATTATTGTTTCTCCTTACTTATCCTCTACAATTTCAATTCCAATAAAATCAGCAAGACATCTATGGTCTGAATCACAGTGATGGATTGCATGGGTTCCTTCAAACATATTAATTAATTCGTTAACAGTATTCTTTGTTCCATTTCCAACAATATTACCAAATTCTTCCTCGCAATATTTACAGCGATAAATAGCATAGTAATGTTCCATTTTAATACCCCCTCTTAATATAATGACCACACATAATTCTATCTCCTTCTGGTGTGCCTGTCTTACAGATAAAACTCCAATCCACTGGAATAATGCTCGTTTCTTCCCAGTTGCCATATCCAGAAATTACACACCACTTTGCGAACTTATACGGGTCAAAATAGCTGTTAGGATATGCACGATAAGGAAGAATATGGAATCCTCTGTAAATATTTCCATTCCCATCATGGAAATATACAATGTCATTTTCTTCTGGAAATCTTTCTGATAGCTTAATAAATTCGTTCATTCATGTTCCTCACTGTTAATAGCAACGTTGATAACGCGACTAAGTTCATTTTTAATATTTTGAAGTTCTGCAAGCGCACTATTTAGTGTATCAATATCGCCAGAAGAGATTTTATCACGCAAAACCCGTTCAGCAGTGGAAGAAATAGCTCTGTCAAGTGTGCTGTAATACTTTGGTTTACTAATGAAAGTTTTTTCGTCTTTATTTTTCTTTGGAATACCAACAGTATAACAGTTGTTGTCTGCGTCCAAATAATAATCGTTAATCAAATGAATCATATTTATCTCCTATCATTAAAGATGATTTTTATTGTCAAAATTATTCGTTATGTTGCACAATAATTTAACAGAATAATTATATATATTTGTATAATATATATAAAATATCATGATTTGTCTTTTAGAATCGAATCAGAAATTACATACGGGAATACTTCTTCCGTCTCAACTTCTACAATTCTACGCCGAAGTGTTTCAGGAGAATGAAAAGCTGTGTACCCGATATTGGTATTACTTTTAGTGATAGGTATACACTTTTGCCAGTCGTCTTCACATACTCCGTATTCAAGATTGTTCAACGCAGATTGTTTTGTCTCAAATATGCCAACAAGCTGATTATCGTAGTAATCCCAGTTTTCATAAGAACTGCCATTATCCCAATCCTCAACCACAGCATACAGCGTCATAATGGATTGTCCTCCTTTGTTTTGAAGTATGCTTCTGCAAGTTCTCCAAATTTAACAGATAATTCATTGGTATCTTCTGTTAGATAGAAATGTTTATCTTCTGGGTCTAGTTTACGCATAATCCATTCTTGATTGGCAAGAATATGAGAGATTCCTTTACAGATAAGTCCAAATTGTTTATTTGTCATAGCTTCCACCATCTGCTAGATGCGGTGTTTTCCCAGTTTCAACTTCTACAATACGTCTTGTAAACCTATTCATATCTTTATCATAAAAACTCTTTTTGTTTTTATGGTCTTTATTTTGAGTAGATGCTTTAAGTTCTTTGGGGTTCATTCCGTCTTGAATATGTGCCTGCGCTTGTTCTTGCGTTTCGTACAAAGCAACAAGTTCTCCGAAATAACTTGGGTCATCCTCAAAACTTGTATTGATTACCCCGTCTTCGACTACTGCCCAGAGCTTCATTTTGTTCACCTCAATTTAACAGGAATATTTTGCCTTGGCGCTGTCGGGTAATGCCTTGGCTTTGCTTCTGTAAGTATTATATCACAGTCAGGATGTTATGTCAAGCATAATTTAAAAGAAAATTTTCAGACTATTTCTGATATGATTATTTAGTAGTTATTACTAGTAATATATATTTAGTATTATATATATATATATATATTTATAATATTATTATTTAATATATATATATATATATATATTTATATATTAGTTA
>ERZ827498.1241-NODE-1241-length-29184-cov-3.743349_pt1 | contig 29184 bp, 24 predicted proteins | sample MGYA00519865_ERZ827498 | MGnify/ENA primary metagenome ERZ827498 (study PRJEB31778, sample SAMEA3449328) | human gut metagenome | biome: human gut; feature: human-associated habitat; material: faeces | place: United Kingdom | collected 2010/2012 ...
GCAAGCAGTTATAAAATAATACATAAAACGGCCTAATGACCGATTTGGGTTTAAGTTAAATTCTCAACAAACAAGGAAAGCAAGGTAATCAAGAAAAGCAATGTCAAAAAATAAAAAAGAGGCTGTGCTCGATTTCTCAGCACAGCCTCTTTTGTTGTTGTTATGCGATTGCCTGTTTATGCTTGTCAGCCATTGTTTGTTTTGTGTATGATCGTTTCTTGCATGAAGCTTCATGCCTGACAACTTTCATTTTTGTTTTTGGCTTACAACATATCCCACAGCTCCTACCATAATAAGCAGCCAAGCCACAACGTTTATGACATTGGTGTTTGTGATAGGTAGGAAAAAGGTCAGCACGAGGATGAACACCCCGACAGCTACCAACGGCAGGTTGACAATCTGTAAGATGCGTTTACGCATGGTCGTTTATTCAATTACAACCAGCGGAGAGTCTTCCATAACGCTCTCGCCCTGTTTTACGCAGATGGCTGTAACCTTGCCACCCTTCTCGGCCTCAATGTTGTTGGCCATCTTCATTGCCTCGAGAACCACAACGGTGTCGCCAGCGCTCACGGTGTCGCCAACATTTACCTTGATCTCGGTGATTACACCTGGTAGAGGAGCCTTCACGGCATTGGCTGTGTTGACGTTGGCTGCGCTTGCCGTATTGTCGTCAGAAGCGGGCTGTGCTGCCGCAGGCTGCACAACAACCTTCTTCTTCTCGGGTTCTGGTTCGGGCTCCATCTCCACCTTAAATGTTTCGCCGTTAACGGTCACGTTGGCGATGTTGTCGGCAATGTCGCCAATCTCTACTTTATATTCTTTTCCGTCGATAGTATATTTATATTCTTTCATCTTCTTTCTGGTTTAGATGTCATTACCTGAAATTTCGCATTCCACAAAGTGGGGCGTGGCTTGATGGTAATCACGCCAGGCTCTTTGTCATGCACATTGTTTCCCTTAAACTCGTGGAGAGCGAGGGCAATTGCTGCGAAAATGTTCTTGTCTGTTGCCATAATGATTTTTTTGTTTTCTCACCTGTTATGTTCCTTACATAGGCATGCAACCATGCTTCTTGGCTGGCAACGACTGGCGTTTTGTTGCCAACTGTGCCAAACCGCGACAGATACGGAAGCGTGTGTTGCGAGGCTCGATAACGTCGTCGATGTAACCGTACTGGGCTGCCTGATAGGGGTTTGCGAACATGTCGGTATACTCGGCCTCTTTCTCTGCGAGGAATGCCTTCGGATCTTCATGAGTTTTGGCTTCCTTTGCGCAGAGCACAGCCACAGCACCCGATGCTCCCATAACGGCAATCTCAGAGGTAGGCCATGCGAAATTGAGGTCGGCATGCAGCTGCTTGCAACCCATCACGATGTGGCTACCGCCATAGCTCTTGCGCAGAGTGATGGTAATCTTGGGAACGGTAGCCTCACCGTAAGCGTAGAGAAGCTGTGCACCGTGCAAGATAACGGCGTTATACTCCTGACCTGTGCCGGGAAGGAAGCCTGGAACGTCAACAAGCGATACAATAGGAATGTTGAAGGCATCGCAGAAGCGCACGAAGCGGGCTCCCTTGCGTGAAGCATTGGTGTCGAGCACACCAGCGTAGCATGACGGCTGGTTGGCAACGATGCCAACGCTCTGACCGTTGAAGCGAGCAAAGCCTGTGATGATGTTCTTCGCAAACTTAGGCTGCACCTCGAAGAACTCTCCATTGTCGGTGATGGCACCAATAACCTTATACATGTCGTAGGCCTTGTTGGGATCATCGGGAAGAATCTCGTTGAGCAAGTCTTCCTTGCGGTCGATGGGGTCTGTACACTCTACACGAGGAGCCTCCTCCTGGTTGTTTGAGGGGATGTAGCTGAGCAGAGTCTTGATGAGCTCCATTGCCTCTTCCTCTGTCTTGGCTGTGAAATGGGTTACACCGCTCTTTGTAGCATGTACAGAAGCGCCGCCGAGGTGCTCTGAGTCGATGTCCTCGCCTGTAACCGTCTTTACAACCTTAGGACCTGTGAGGAACATGTAGCTGGTGTTCTCCATCATGAGGATGAAGTCGGTCAAAGCTGGCGAATAAACAGCACCTCCTGCGCAGGGACCGAAGATACCTGAGATCTGGGGAATGACGCCGCTGGCCAAGATGTTGCGCTCAAAAATCTCGCCGTAGCCTGCGAGGGCGCAGATTCCTTCCTGAATGCGTGCACCACCCGAGTCGTTCATGCAGATGACAGGAGCGCCCATTGTCATGGCCATGTCCATCACCTTGCAGATCTTCTGCGACATGGTCTCAGAGAGAGAACCGCCGTTTACGGTGAAGTCTTGAGCGTAAACATATACTAGACGGCCATCGATGGTTGCCGAGCCGGCTACCACACCATCGCCCAGATACTGCTTCTTCTCCATGCCGAAATTGTGGCAACGGTGAAGCTTGAACATGTCATATTCTTCAAACGAATCTTTGTCAACGAGCATGTCTATACGCTCGCGTGCTGTGTACTTTCCGCGTGCATGCTGTTTCTCAATGGCTTTTTCGCCACCTCCGAGACGAGCTTTCTCGCGCTTGGCGATTAGCTCTTTGATTTTCTCTACTTGTTTGCTCATAAAATATTTTCAATTCTACAGTTTTCTAACGTACGTTTCAGACTCTAAAAAGAGGTCCTCAACGTATTATATTGGTGCAAATTTACGAAAAAAAAGACAAAGAAAGGAGGGATATGCCCAAAATAGTGTGGGCGTTATGGGTTTTTAACCCATTCCTTTCTTTGTCTCTTTATTATTTCATGCTGTCTTTCCTGTTATTTCATGCTGTCGCTAACGAAACAGAACGGCAAGAGGTCTTTGGCAGACGCAATGTCGTACACGCCGTCGGTACCATAAAGCAGCACACGCATGGGCGTGCCGTAACGGTCTTCTACGCCGATCATAACCTGTCGGCAAGCGCCACAGGGTGAGATTGGGGCTTTGAGAAAGCCGTTGTCGTTGCGTGCCGCGATGGCTATTGTCTCAACGGGTTGTGTCGGATAGTTTGCCTGTGCAGCAAAGAGCGTTGTGCGTTCGGCGCAGAGACCTGACGGGAAGGCTGCATTCTCTTGGTTCGCACCTGTCACTATTGTCCCGTCGGCAAGGCGTGCTGCGGCTCCTACATAAAAATGGCTATACTCGGCGTATGCGCCTTCTGTGGCCTTTATGGCCATCTCAACCAGCTGACGGTCATTTGGATGCAGCTCTTCAAAGGGCCACAGCTTTATCTTTGTTACAATTTCAAACTCTTTCATAATAGTAATATGTCTTTAGTATTTAGTTCCTCTGTTTTTTATGCCTTTTTCTTTATGTTTCTTTTCTTTATGCTTCTGTTTTTATGCTTCTTTTTCTTTAAGCATCTTTCTTTAAGCGTTTTTAAGCATCTTTTTTGTTCATGCTCTTGTCTTACGTTTCAATCATGAGATGTTCTGAATCTTAGAACGCTCAATCACTTTTCTTCTTCTTTGTTTTCTGTAGCCACAAACTCATAGCCTCCAGCGTCGGGTGTGTCATCGCGTTGTTGCCCTGTCAAGTCGGTAGACGGCATAGAGGTTTTGTCTGCAATGCCTATGGCTGCTGCTTTCTCTTTAAGATGGAAATCATATTGTTGATGATCGCCGTCTATGAGAACAAAGTTTTTAAGACCGTAAGATGTGGTGTCGCTAACATCTTCATACACAACGTCTTTAAACCTTATGCTGTCTTCTGTCTCTACCTTTGGCGTGCGCAGCAGACAGCTGTAAAACTGAAACTCGTTGGCATGGTCGCTGTCTTTCTCGCTTTCTGAGAAAAGCAAATCGTCGGCGTATCCCGTCACAATAGAGTTTTTGCAAACAAGCGATTGTAACGGGTTGTTTACAGACGAGAAGCGAATGGCGGCACCACGCTGTGAGTCGAAGGGGTAGAACTGGGCCATGGTTGTGGCGTTGATGCTCACGTTGCCGCCGTCAACAAACAAGCAGTCGTGTAGGGCGTTTGTCAGCTGACAGTTGGTTATGTTTACCACGGCGTTTGTGGTCTTCAAACCATAGCCTTGACAGTTGTGCACAATGCTGTTTTCAAGGGTTAGCGTTGTGCGGTCGAGAGCAGACGAGTCGACCACAATGCCATCGTATGTGCTATGTATGTCGGTGTTACTTAACATGTTGTCGTACGACTCTTCATAGAAATGCAGTCCGTTCCATTGTCCGCTGACACGGTCGTAGGGCAGATAGTCGAACATGCGGTCAAGGCGGTCGCCTCGCAACACAACCTTAGCGTCGGCTGTGCCGTTGCTTACCAGTCGGCCATGAACATCTATTCCTGCGTTGCCATGAAAATAGAGTGTCAGGCCTGGTGCTAACGTGAGTGTTGCTCCTTTTGCCACCTCTATAGGTCCATATACAACAAGGGGCTTTGTGCCTGCTGCCAAAGTTGTGTCTTTGTCTATGTGCAGGTTACGCACAATGTTGCAATCCCAGGCGAAGGCGTTAAGATTGACCTTCTGTTGCTTTCCGTTTTCTAGCGTGAACACCAGGTTGTCCTCAATCTCTGACGGCTTGCCTTTATAGTTGTTTGGAAAGGTTGCTTCTACGAAAATCCTTATGCTGTCTTTCTTTCGCAGTTCAATGTCTGACACAGCATATCCTGATGCTTGTCCAAGAAACGCTCCGTCAACATTTACACGGAAGCCCGACTGGTTGCCGCGCTCTTGCCTAACCGATGTGCAACGTATGCCGCTACCTGTCTTGTTGAAAGCCCAAAACGAGCGTGTTGATGAAGGCACGGTAGAAAACAAGGTGTCAAAACGTATCGTGTCGCTTGAGAACGTGAGGGTTTGTGACGGCGACATTTCAAAATTGTCATCGTCACATGCTATGGTGAGGCATCCAATGAAAAACGCTATAATGAATAATGATATCTTGTTCATAGACAATTGTCTTTCCTTTTGCTTGTTTTGTCGTTTTCTGTTACTTTTTCTGTTCACTTTTCTAAAAATAACGCCACTATCGGCGTTTTATTGTGTACTGAAACAACCAACACAGCAACAAAGCCCTCTTATTTGTTGTCTCTCCTTTTTACACCCCTCACAGCTTCAGCCTCCAACGGGTTTTCTGGCCAATAATGTTTCGGGTAACGGCGGCGCAACTCTTTCCTTATTTCAAAATACGTGCCACTCCAGAAGCTCTCAATGTCTTGTGTCAGCTGCACGGGCTTGAAGCCTGGCGACAGCAGTTCCATGAGTACAGGACATCTTCCGTCGTCAACACAAGGTGTTGTGGTCATGCCGAAACATTCTTGCAGACGCACACTCACAATTGGGGCTTGTGCTCCTTGACGGTAGTCGATAAGTATGCGGCTGCCCGTCGGTACCGTTATGTGTGTTGGTGCCAGACGGTCTATCTCCTGCTGTTGGTCATAGGGTATGATGTTCCAAACAATCTCAGCAAGGTTGAGTTTTTTCAGTTCTGAAGTTGTGGTGAGCAGCTGGTTGCCTTGTGTAAGATAAATAGGTAGCCATTCTGAGGCTGTGTCAAGCAGGTGCTCTGTTGAAATGTCTGGGATGTTCCTGTCGGGGTGCCATGTGGCTAAGGCTTGTACACGGCGTTGCAGACGTTGCACGTTGTCGTCCCAGGTAAGCATGCTGAGTCCGTCCTTGCGCAACGCTTTACATATAATGTCTATAATCTGTTTGTTGTCTGCGTTGTGTAACTGGCGCGAACCGACGGTAAGCTTGCCAATCCGCTCTTCCCGTTGCATGACAACGCATCCTTGTCTGCTGTCCCATGACACGTTGTCGCGCGTGCTCGCTACCTGTGAAGCAACATCGCCTATATGCACGGGTGCGGCTACAAAGACCGTGCCCTTGGTGTTGGGCGCAGCATAGAGCGAAGCAACCACAATCCATTGGTTTGCCAACATCGTGTCGTCTTGTGCCAAGACAACATCCTGTCCGTTTGCCATACGGTATCCGCCAAAACTGTTTGTGGCCATGGCAATGCGTTCAGGATAGGCGAGAGCAAGAAGTTGTCCTGCGTCAAACGAGTCGACGGCGTTGTTGTCTTCTTTGACATGAGCCATGCGTAGATACTCTTGTGCTGACATCATGGCTTGTTTCCATCGGCCTCTCTGGTGCTTCTCTCTTGCAGAACGGAGCGAGTATAAGGGTATGGCAATGTCTGTGTCTTCGAGGTTGCTCATGGGGTTCTTCTCTTCAAGCAAGGCCGCAATGTCACACGCCAACGCCTTCTGCTCTGATGTGTTGGCTCCAAGGATCATACGGGCGATGCGAGGGTGACAAGGCATCTCCGACATCTTGCGTCCCAAGGGCGTGATGGCTCTGTCCTCATCAAGAGCACCAATCGATGTGAGCAGGTTTACAGCTTTCGCCACGCTTGCTGTTGGCGGTACGTCAAGCCATGGCAACGTCTCGATATTGCTTTCGCCAAAGGCTGCAACAGACAAAGCCAAGGGCGCGAGGTCTTGGGTCTCTATCTCAGGCTTGCGTTGCGGTTCCATGTTATGTTCAGAAGCCAGCGTCCAAAGACGATAGCATGTGCCCGGAGCCACACGGCCGGCACGGCCACTACGTTGCGTGGCCATGTCCATGCTTATCCTAACGGTCTCTAACCTGCTCAGACCTGTGCGCCCGTTAAACACAAGCGAGCGACACAACCCTGTGTCTATGACAACCCTCACTCCTTCGATGGTTATTGAGGTTTCGGCAATAGGCGTAGCCAACACTACCTTACGTTCCCCGTCGCGCGACGGCGCTATTGCCTTGCGCTGCTGCTCGGGCGACAGGTTGCCGTAGAGCGGATAAACATTTGTGGGAGCAAGTGCTGTGCCGAGCATGTCCATGCATCGTTCAATGTCGCCTTGACCTGGAAGAAACGCCAAAATGTCGCCTTCGTGGCTTCTGTGAGCCGACAATATGGCCCGTGCTGTGTCGACCGCGGCAGAGGCAGGTGTTGTGTCTTCTGTTGCATTTACGATGTTTACGGGAAACATGCGTCCCTCGCTCTCTATCAGAGGAGCGTCAAACTGTTTACATATATTTTCTGTTGCTATTGTTGCCGACATGATCACGATTTTAAGGTCAGGCCGAATGACCTGTTGCGTTTGTCGCGTCAGGGCAAGCGCGAGGTCCGTGTTTATGCTGCGTTCGTGAAACTCGTCAAAAATGACCACATCAATGCCATCGAGAGTGGCGTCGTCTACAAGCATGCGCGTCAGAATGCCTTCTGTGAGAACCTCTATGCGCGTTTTTGCCGACACCTTGCTTTCAAACCTCACTCTATATCCCACCGTTTCTCCCGCTTTCTCGCCAAGAATATCAGCCATGCGTTCGGCTATCTGTCGTGCTGCTAGACGTCGTGGCTCAAGCATGAGAATCTTGCCCTCTGTGTCAAGGCCAGCCAACAGGGTAAGTGGCAACAAGGTCGACTTACCCGCTCCTGGAGGGGCAGTCACTATCGCACAATTGTGTTTCCTTACACAACTGTTTAGAGCGTCCGCAATGCTTGATGAAGGCAAGTTGCCAGAACGTTCTGTGATGTCGTTGATTGTCATTTTCATATTATACGTTTGAGTTGAACGCCTTGTTTGTTGGCATTTGTTATAATATTGGTGTTAAGTCTATTTAACAAATCAGGTGCGCAAAAACAATCTTTGTTAGATTATGTTCTCGCGCACCTGTTTTGTTGTTTCTTGTGTCCTAAACCTTTGACAGCTTACTTACAAGTTTTTCTTCCAAGCTTCCATCTACTGTTTTTTTAATGCCGGTTATCGTCTTCGTCCTTTTTGTGAGTCGCCGTTGCGGCTTATTTTATTGTTCTTAAAATTAGGATTGAACGAGGAACGGCTGCTTCTGCTTTGTGTGCCTGCATCCTTGTAGCTTCTGCTGCCACCCTTGGGCGTGAAGGTGGCATCTGTCCTGTAGGCTGTAGCGTTCGTGTTGCGTGCAGCTGATGCCTTCTTGCGTGCAGCACCTTCTTTCTTGTAGGGCGAGCCGCTCTCTTGTCCATAGCCGTGCTTGCCTTTCTTCTTGCTTTCGTCGCCGTAAGGCTTTGGCTCGTAGCGCATGGGAGCTTGACGGAAACCAAACGTCTGACTATACAACTTAGGTATAAGGTCGGCGCGTCCTATGCGTCTGAGCTCTTGCTCAATGGGTTTTCTCTCTTCAGGCTTGTACCAGAAGAAGAACATGCGTTGTGCGAGCTTCTCTTTAGGTGTCTTGGCAGAGAATACAGGTTCAAGGGTGTAAGGGTCGTAGCCCGTGTACCATGCTTCTGTGCTCACGGTCATGGGGGTAGGGGTGAAATCTTGCACCTGCTCAAGATGAAAATCCATCTCTTTTGTCTTTACCGCCAACTCAGCCATGTCGGCCTCATGACAGCCAGGGTGGGAACTGATAAAGTAGGGAATGATCTGTTGCTTCAGACCTTCCTGTTTGTTTATCTTTTCAAAGACCTGTTTAAACTCGTTGAACAGCTCAAACGGAGGTTTGCGCATGAGGCGCAGAACGGCAGGACAGGTGTGTTCCGGAGCCACCTTCAAGCGTCCGCTCACATGGTTGACAATGAGTTCGCGCGTATATTCTGCTGCCGCCTTGTTGCTGTGCTCGTCCTTGCTCCTGTGCAGAAGAAGGTCATAACGCACACCGCTTCCTATAAAGCTTTTCTTTATGTAGGGCAAAGCATCAACGGCACGATAGATCTCAAGCAGTTTTGAGTGGTCTGTGTCGAGGTTTGGACAAATCTGCGGATTTATGCACGACGGGCGCTTACAAGCAGCACATGCCTTCTTGTTGCGTCCCCCCATGCCGTACATGTTGGCAGAAGGTCCGCCGAGGTCGGAGAGATAGCCTTTAAAATCGGGCATCTTCGAAATCTTCTCCACCTCTTTAAGAATGCTCTCCTTGCTTCTGCATGAAATGAACTTGCCTTGGTGGGCACTTATGGTGCAGAAGGCGCAACCGCCAAAGCAACCTCTGTGAATGTTCACAGAAAACTTGATCATCTCGAAAGCCGGAATGCGCTTGTTCTTATATTTTGGGTGTGGCAAGCGCGTGTAAGGCAAATCGTATGACCGGTCAATCTCTTCTGTTGTCATAGGAGGGTAGGGCGGGTTTACCACCACAACCTGATGTCCTACATGTTGCAGAATGCGTTGGGCGTGAATCTTGTTGCTCTCCTCCTCTATGTGTCTGAAATTGTCTGCCTGGGCCTTCTTGTTCTGTAGACACTCCTCATGACTGTGAAGCAAGATGTCTGAGTCGGTGGCCTGTGCATCGCTGTCTGTGTCGCGGCAAAGAAATACCGTCTGTGGAATGTCATGTATCGTGTCGATAGAACGGCCTTCCTCCATCTGTCTGACAAGCTCGGTTATTGGCTTCTCGCCCATGCCGTATATGAGCAGGTCAGCACCCGAGTCGAGAAGGATGCAAGGGCGCAGGCGGTCTTGCCAATAGTCGTAATGGGTAAGACGGCGCATGGATGCTTCAATGCCTCCCAACATCACGGGCACGTCAGGATAAAGCTCCTTTAATATCTTGGTGTAGACAATTGTCGGATATTCGGGCCGGCAGTCGTGGCGTCCGTCAGGGCTATAAGCATCTTCAGAGCGCAGGCGCTTGTTGGCGGTATATTTGTTGACCATCGAGTCCATGCAGCCTGGCGCAATGCCGAAGAACAGTCTCGGACGGCCAAGCTTCTTGAAGTCGCGATAGTCGCCGTGCCAGTCGGGTTGTGGCACAATGGCCACACGCAACCCCTGAGCTTCAAGGGTGCGTCCTATAACGGCCGCTCCAAACGACGGGTGGTCTATGTAGGCATCGCCGGAAAAGAGAATGACATCGGCTTGGTCCCAACCGCGTATGTCCATCTCTTTGCGGGTGGTGGGCAACCAGTCGGAAAGTTGATAGTCGCCCATTACTGTGCTGTCTCCTCTGTTTGTGTCTCCTCTTTCTTCTGAGCCCATTCAACATAAAGGAGCACGAGCTTGTGCAGTCCGAACGCTTTCATGTTGCTGTTATAGATAACGTCAAGGCAAAGGTCAAGCAGGTCTTTGTCCTTGCCTGCTTCCGACTCGAGCATTGAGCGCACGTTCAACTTAAGCTTGTCAAGCACAGCCTCGTCAATAATGCCGTTGCTGTCGACAAGGTTCTTGAGCAGAGCATAACGCTCTATTGTTTGCAGATGCTCTTCGCTCACTTCAATAGACCTCGTACCCGAGGTGTTGGCTTGAATCTTATACATAATGTCTTGTCTTTAGGATGTTAATGAATGACGGCCAATAGATAATTGGCTTGTGGCGTAGGTTTATTTTTCTACCTTGTTGTTCACAGGGAACACCACTTTGGGCTTGAACGTCTTTGCCTCCTCAAAGTCGACCAGAGCGTAGGCAATTATTATGAGTGTGTCGCCCACAACCACCTTGCGTGCTGCTGCGCCGTTGAGGCAGATGCATCCGCTTCCGCGTTCGCCCTTAATGATGTATGTTTCAAAGCGCTCGCCGTTGTTGTTGTCAACGATCTGCACTTTCTGGCCTTCCACCATCTCGGCAGCGTCCATAAGGTCTTCGTCAATGGTGATGCTTCCCATATAGTGGAGGTTGGCTTGTGTTACCTGCACACAATGGAGTTTCGATTTCAATACTTCAATCATCATAGCTTCTTAATCCTCCTTGTATTTTATGTGGTCTATCAGGCGGATAGGTGTCTTTCCGCAATAAACGGTTATGCATCCAACAATATAGTTGCTGTCTTCCCATGTGTTCACGTCCTGCAACGTGTTGCCGTCGACGATAGAGAAATATTCTACCTCAAGACCGTCAACAGCGTTGATGTCGGCAACTACCTTTGCGCGGGTTTCTTCAAGCGTGTGGTTCTTGCCGTAGGCCACGCTCTCGTTTAACGCCTTGAAAATCATGGGTGCGATGGCACGCTCGTCGGGAGCAAGCAAGCTGTTGCGTGAGCTTTTGGCAAGTCCGTCCTCGTCGCGTATGATGGCACACTCTACAATCTTGATGTTTAAGTTGAGATGACGCACAAGCTGCTTGATAACAGCAATCTGCTGCCAGTCTTTTTCGCCGAAATAGGCTCTGTCAGGACGAACAATATAGAACAGACGCGACACCACCTGACACACGCCGTTGAAATGGCCCGGGCGCTTTGCCCCCTCCATAACGGTAGAGACGGGCGGGAACTCGAAATGGCGGTTGTCGGGAGTGGGGTACATCTCTTTCACGCTTGGCGCAAACACCACGGTTGCCCCCATCTCTCCGCATAGCTTGCAGTCGGCATCGAGAGTGCGCGGGTAACGCTCAAGGTCACCTGGATCGTTAAACTGTGTAGGGTTGAGGAATACAGACACCACGGTGATGTCGTTTTCTTCAGAACATCTTTTTACCAATGATGCATGACCTTCATGCAACGCACCCATCGTGGGTACTAATCCAATTGTTTTTCCTTCTTTACGAGCGTCGAAAAGATAATTCTCGAGCTCCACAATATTGTTGATAAGCTTCATCACAAAAAATGTTTTTTAAGCTACGGGACGATATATACTCCCGCAAATCGAATGCAAAATAACACATTTTTTCTTAAATTAGAAAGAATAAATTTAAAAATATGCCAATAAATGGTACAAAACGGCTGATTTGTGCAGAAATAGAACTTTTTATGAACTTTTTTTTGTAACTTTGCATGCAATGCGCGTGGGTTTGACAAACTGTGTATGTCGGTTTAAAGCCGTAATAAAGCGCGTTGAATAGTAAACAACATTGAGCATGGCAAAAAAAGTATTATTCATCAACCAGGAAATCTCACCCTATGTTCCTGAGTCCGAACTTTCAATAATGGGCCGCGACCTGCCAAACAAAATGCAGGAAGCAGGCTACGAAATAAGGACATTTATGCCCAAGTGGGGCAATATCAACGAGCGACGCGGACAGCTGCATGAGGTAATCCGTCTCTCTGGAATGAATCTCATTATTGACGACACAGACCATCCGTTGATCATCAAGGTCGCATCCATACCTCAGACTCGTCTTCAGGTCTATTTCATCGACAACGACGACTATTTCATGAAGCGTCTCATGGCAGAGGATGAGAACGGTCAAGAGTATACCGACAACGGCGAACGTGCCATCTTCTTTGCCCGTGGAGTGCTTGAAACGGTAAAGAAGCTGCGTTGGGTGCCCGATATCATCCATTGCCAAGGATGGATGGGAGCCATTGTGCCTCTCTACATCAAGATGGCTTACAACAACGATCCCGCGTTTGCCAACTGCAAGGTTGTGACATCGTTGTTCTCAAAGGAGCTCAAACACTCGGTTGGAGAGAATTTCAAGCGAAGCCTTGCGTTCCGCGAAATAAACGACGAGCTTCTCACACCTTATAAGGAGAATTTCGATTTCATGGAGCTGGCAAAGCTCGCGATCGACTATAGTGACGCCGTCATTCAGGCTGGCGATGAGGCCAATGCTGATCTCATGGCCTATGCAGAACAGAAAAACATCCCATTGTTGAAGAAGCCAGAGGGCGATTATACCGAGGCTTACAGTTCGTTATACGAAAAAATTCTTTAATGAAAAGGATAAATATGAAACTCAAATTGTTTGCAGGCCTCTTCATCGCTTCTGCAACAATGGCTTTGATGTCGTGCGATGACAACACCAACGAGATTGGTTCTTCGCTCATCAGCAATCTTGACAAGCTGAATGTACAGGCCGACACGTTCACCGTGGCCACACGCTCCATAGCTGCCGGCTCTGTCTTGTCGCGCAATTCTACAGGGTATGTGGGACGTGTAAAAGACCCTCAGACGGGAGCTTACGTCACAGGCAACTTCATGACACAGTTTCATGTGTTGGAAAATTTCCAGTTCCCTGAGAAAGACAGCATACGCAGCTTGTCAAGCACAGGCGAGATAATTGCCGACTCATGTGAGTTGCGTCTCTATTACGACAACTATTTTGGCGACTCTCTGGCCACCATGAAGCTCACGGCTTATGAGATGAACAAGCCAATGGAGGAAGGGCGCTTCTACTATTCCAACTTTGATCCTGAAAAGGAAGGCTATCTTCGTACCAACGGTTTGAAGAAATCGAAAGTCTACACGCTCTACGACAAGAACGTAAGCGACGACACACGTTCCGACAGCCGTTACATGAAGAACATCCGTGTAAAGATAGACCAGCCTTACACCGACAAGAACGGAAAGACATACAGCAACTATGGCTCTTATGTCATGCAGAAATATTATGAGAACCCCAAATATTTCAAGGACGCCTATGCTTTCATACATAATGTGGTGCCGGGATTCTATTTCAAGAACCAAGGTGGACTGGGTTCTATGGCTTATGTCTCTATCAGTCAGCTTAACGTCTACTTCCGCTTGAGCGCCATGGTGACAAAATATGACACCACTTATGTAGACAAAAAGCCCGTCATAACCGAGAAGCAAGTTCTTGACACGTTGTCGCGCGTAGCATCGTTTGCTGGAACCGACGAGGTTCTTCAGGCCACAACCATCGACAACGACAACGACAATATCAGCACGCTTGTCGGCGACAACGGTTGCACATGGCTCAAAACACCTGCCGGCATCTTCACAGAGATGGACATTCCGGTAGAGCAGATCATGAGCGGTCACGAGAAAGACGTTCTCAACTCGGCAAAGGTGGTGTTCACACGTCTCAACAGTTTCTCTAAAGACAACTACGGGCTTGGCATTCCGCAGACGTTGCTGATGATACCGAAGGCCGACATGTACTCGTTTTTTGAGGAGAACCGCATAGCCGATAACAAAACGGCGTTCCTTGCTGCCTACAACTCGTCTTACAACACCTACACGTTCAACAACATCTCTAACCTTGTAGCCCATCTGGCAAGCACCTCTGCTGAGGAGCGCGCACAGAACCCCGAGTGGAACAAGGTGGTGATCATTCCTGTAACGACGACCTACAACAAAACGTCAACGGCACAGGAGCTTACCAAGGTCTCACACGACATGTCGCTCACAAGCACCAAGCTTATTGGTGGAAGCGCCAACCCCTATGAGCCTATAAAGATAAGTGTTGTCTACGCCAAGTTTAAAGAGAAATAAATTTTAGGATCGTAACAATGGCTGACAATTTTCTTGAACGTCACCGTGAGGAGTATGAGCAACGCAAGGCCGCATGGCTGAAGAAGAAACGCCATCTCCCCAAGAAAGCTGCCAAAAACGTGGCACAGACAATCAGTCGTCCTGAGGACGAAGCGTTGTAGAAATATAGACACAAAATTCCTTGTTATCTCGTATCTCGTTTGCTTACAGCATGTCGAAGCTATGCGAAACATGAGTACTATTATAATAAGGTGTAATTTGAACAGCCATTGTGGCGCTAACTTTAAAAAAAAGACAAGAGAGCCCAGTCTCTCTTCTGATATAAAAAAACTCGCTGAGCACATCTTCTTTAAGACTGCTCAACGAGTTTTTTCTTTTACAGTTCTTTTGAAAGCCTGTACATTGAAAATTTCTTTCAAAAGAAAACAGGCTGTTTCCGTTTCCTTCTGTTTCCTTCTGTTTTCTTCTGTTTCCTTCCGTTTCCTTCTGTTTTCTTCTGTTTTCTTCTGTTTCCTTCTGTTTTCTTCTGTTTCCTTCCGTTTCCTTCTGTCTCCTTCCGTTTCCTTTGAGGCTTACCAGAGGTCTACACGTTCTGTCTCAGGAATGAACATTTTGTTGTCGGGCTTGATGTCGAAAGCCTCATACCATGCGTTGATGTGTGGCAAGGCACCATCTACGCGCCATTGGCCAAGCGAGTGGGGGTCGCTCTTTGTGCGGCTGCGGATCTCTTTCTCTGTTATGTTGCCTGCCCATACGCCAGAGTAGGCGAGGAAGAAGCGTTGCTCGGGTGTGAAGCCGTTGATGGTTTCGAGAGGTTTGTCGGCTGTGGCGTGCTTGAAAGCGTTGAAAGAAACCTGCAAGCCACCATGGTCGGCGAGGTTCTCACCAAGCGTCAGACTGCCGTTGCCGTTGAGGTCGGGCAGCACCTTGATGTTTGAGAAGAAGTTGGCACAGCGTGCAGCACGCTCCGTAAAGTTCTTTGCGTCGTCAGCCGTCCACCAGTCGGTCATGTTGCCGTTCTTGTCATAGTGGCGTCCCTGGTCGTCGAAGCCGTGTGTCATCTCGTGGCCAATGACCACGCCAATGGCACCATAGTTGAAAGCGTCGTCGGCGTTCATGTCAAAGAACGGTTTCTGCAAGATGCCGGCCGGGAAGCAGATCTCGTTGGTCGTGGGGTTATAGTAGGCGTTGACGGTTTGCGGATACATGTACCAGTCTTCGCGGTCAACGGGCTTGCCAGCCTTATGGTCGAGGTCCCACTTGTCCCAGAACAGGCGGCAGGCCTGCACGTTGTCATAATACGACTTTGCCGGGTCTATAACGAGAGCCGATATGTCAGTCCATTTGTTTGGATAACCGATCTTCACATAGAACGAGTTGAGCTTGTCGAGCGCCGCCTTCTTGGTGTCCTCGCTCATCCACGTCTGCTTCTCTATGCGCTCGGCGAGCGAGAGCTGTAGCTGCTTGACGAGGTTCTGCATGCGCTCTTTTGCTGCGGCAGGGAAATATTTTTCCACATACATTCGTCCGAGCGCCTCGCCCATCTGCGATTCTACCTGGTTGGTGGCACGTTTCCAACGGGGATAATCCTCCTTGCGTCCGCGCATGGTCTTTCCAAAGAAGTTGAAATATTCGTTGCTCATCTCGTCGCTCAGATAGTTGGCTGCGCCCAGAATGACGTTCCATTGCATGTAGTGTCGCAGCTCTCCAGGTGTGAGCGTTGCGAACAGCTTGTCGGCCTCTGCCAAGAACTGGGGCTGTCCCACGACGATGTTTCGCAGATGCTCCTCCTTCACGCCTTCTGCCATGAACACCTTTTTCAAGGGCAGGTTGGGGTAGAGCTTCTCAAAGTCGGCCATGGTGGTCTTGTTATAGTTGGCTTCCACGTCGCGAAGCTCCGTTCTGCTTTTGCTTGCCTTTGCCAGCACGGTCTCGATCTTCATGATGTCGTGCACGGCCTGCTGTGCCTCCTTGTTGTAGCCGCAGAGCTTGAACATGTTGGCAATAAAGGTTTTGTAAGCTTCGCGTATGGCTGTTGTGGCTTCGTCTGTGTCGGTATAGTATTCTTTCTGTCCGAGAGCAATGCCGCCTTGGTTGACGCTTAGAATGTTTTGTGAGGCATTCTTCTCATCGGCTCCAAAGCCGGCTCCGAAGGGCAGTCCGTAGCCGAAGGGCGCATATTTGATCTGTACGGCTTTCAGTTGCGACACGCTCTTTGCCTTGTCCATCTCTTTAAGGATGGGCTTGATGGGAGCCACGCCCTCTTTGTTTCGTCGTGTGCTGTCCATGGCGAGCTTGTAGAAGTCGCTGAGCTTCTGCTCGATGGTGCCCTTCTCGTAGCCCTTGCCTTGAAGCAGCTCTGTGAGCAAGGTGTTTATGCGAATGTTGTTGTCTTCAGCCAGCTTGTCGAAGCTGCCGTAACGCGAGTAGGCTGCTGGCAGCGGGTGGCTCTTTATCCATCCGCCACAAGCATACTGGTAGAAACTGTCTCCTGGGCGCACGGAGGTGTCCATGTCGGCAGGGTTGAGGCCAGAGCTTAAGCCCTGTGCCATTGCTCCCATAGGCAATGTTGCTATGGTGAGTGTAGAGATGATGTGTCTTAATCGCATCTTTTTGTTTTTTTAATTATTATTTTTTAATTATTATTTTTTAATTGTTGTTTGTTTGTTCCAGAAGTCTAAATATTGTTGTGCCACCTTAATGTGGTCGTGGTGTTTCCGTACAAACTCCTTGCTGTCTTTTTTGAGTTGTGGCAGACGTTCCGGATGCTCCACAAGCTGCTCAAGCTGCTGATACACACTCTCGTATGTGGGCTCCACGTTTATTATTGGGCGCAATAGCTGTTCGCCGATAAAATCGTAATATTCAGGTTCGCCGCCTCCCACACACACCAAACCTTGTCTCATGGCCTCAAGCGGATTCATTGAAGGCGTGTAGCTGTAGAGCTGGTCAAGGATAATGTCAGAGTCGCTCATGAGCTTCCTGTATTCGGCAAACGGCACCGACACGGCCTTGTTCAGAACAGCCTTGTCGGGATAGTGGCTCACGATGTCTTCGGCTGCGCTGAGCATTATGTCTGTGCCCTTGTAAGCGCTTCGTGACGCGTTTATGCCGATAAACATCTTCAGAGGTTTGTGTTGCGATGTGTCGGGCTCTTTGTCGGGAGCACAGGTTGTCTCGTCCTTGCAGTCGATGGGGAAGGGAATGTAAGTGGTTTTCGAAGCCCATTCTGTGGCCGCGTAGCACGCCCAATACTCATACAGTCCGGCGATAATGCCGTCACAGTCGGCAGCAATTTCCCGGTTCAGCTTCTCCTTCGCCGTTCCCACCCAACTGTTACGGTAAATCATGGCTTCGTGGTCTGTGCGCAGCCGTTTGCCGATGTTGAAATCGCTATATCGCAAAGGCATCTGCTTGCAGCACACGTCGACCCAGTAATAGTCCATGCCGAAGGCGCCCATGAACATCTTTCCGTTGTTTCGTCTGAGATAACGGTAGACTGGCATCATGCGCTCCGCTTTCAGTTCAAGGAACAAGGGGTTGATGATCTGCACGACATCAAATCCCCTCAGCTTGGGCAACACCATTGCCAGCTTCAGCAGATAGGCCAGCGCCCCGAGGCGTGTTGAAGAGCGTGACAGGTCGATGTCGCGAGGATAGTTTTTCCAGAAATCGCCATTCGAAACAACCAGCACCTCATGTCCCAAAGCGCGTAAACCCTTAGCCAGGGTGGCATGCACGTTGCTGTATTCGCCTAATAGAAGAATTTTCATTTTTAACGGTTTTCAAGACGTTCTTTGCGTTTCGCAAGATAAACGGTTTTCAAGACGTTCTTTGCGTTTTGCAAGATAAACGGTTTCAAGACGTTTTTTGCGTTTCGCAAGATAATCGGTTTCAAGACGCTCTTTGTGGTTTACAATACGTTCTTATTCTGTTGAATGATATTGTTTTATAGTTTTTGCTTTAAAGCTATTGTTGCAATCATTATGCGTCGTCCCATTTTAGATGCAATCATCTTTCTGAAAGCCGAATATTTCTTTGTGTAGCCTTTGTCGGGCAACGGGAACAGCCCCTTTGCTTCAAGGCGTTTTATCCTGCTTTCCACCTCGCGCATGGACCGTGTGAGGCTCATCGTGATGTAGAGATAATCCATCGTGAGCTGGTCTATGCGTCTTTGCAAGGCAGGCTGGTCACCAATGGGGAGCGTCTCCTTTTTCTCGAACAGGTGGTAGATCACGTTCTCCGTGTCGTTAAGGCGTTGCAAGATGTGCTTCGTGTCGTTGTTGCTGATGATGCTGTTCTCGCGTTTGCGGTAGAAATAGCACTTGTCTTCGGTACTGAACACGCGCTCGCAACGCAGCACAAGCTGTGGCGTGAACTCCTCGTCTTCGTGCAGTATGCCTGGTGTGAAACGCAGGTCGCCGAGAACGGAGCGTCTGAAGATGTAGCCCCATGCCGACGCACGAAGGTTGTTGTGGCGCATATATTCGGCACCCGTCACAGGGGTGGGGAGCACAAACGGCGTCTCGCTTTCGTGCTTGTGTGTGAAACGGAAGAGCACGATGTCGGGGTTGTGGTAGCGTGCGAGGTCGAGAGTGTGTTCATAGGCCGTTATGAGCAGATAGTCGTCGGCGTCGACAAACTGAATGTATGTTCCCGACGCCATCTTCAGGCCCGTGTTTCGTGCGACGCTCAGCCCCTTGTTGGGCTGGTGAATGTACGTCAATTTGTCATGATATGCGGCAAGCGCCATGAATATGTTCGTGTCGGAGCCATCGTCGACCATAATGATCTCACGCTCTTTGTCAGAGAGCGAAAGGGCCAGTATGCTGTCGAGACATTGTTCAATCATCTCGGCAGGTTCGTTATGGTAGGTTACGATAAAGCTCACTAAAGGTTTGTCCATATCTCTTTTCTTTGTTTTTTTATGCGTTCTTGTTCTCGGCTTGTGTCTCAAGGCGGCGCATGCTGAACTCGCAGCCACAATATTGCTGGTTGTAAAAGCCATACTCTTTAATTATGGCTATGCGTCGCTCGCTCAGTCCGCCCTTTCGCCAGTTCTGGTCCCACCATGTGACGTCGTCAAACGGTTCCACGGCCCATGCGCCGGCTTCGTTTATCTGCTCCAGGCTCTTCCATCGCGATGAGGCCAGCGTGGTGGTCACAACGCCGTAGCCATGGGCGTGGGCATAGGCTGCCGTGTCGCGCAGGCGCATCTTAAAGCAAAGCATGCATCGGGAGCCGCGTTCTGGCTCATTCTCAAAGCCTTGCACGCATCGCAGCCAATGGTTGTGGTCATAGTCGGCATCGACAATTTCCAGTCCCAACGACTGGGCGTAACGTGTGCATTCGTCCTTGCGTATGTTATATTCGTCAAGCGGATAAATGTTGGGGTTGCAGTAGTAAATTGTAGGGCGGATGCCGTGTTGCATCAGACACTCAATTATGGCAGACGAGCAAGGAGCGCAACAAGTGTGTAGCAGCACCTTCTTTGCGTCGCCGGGTACATGTATCTCAAATTTCTTTTTCATCTTGATTTTTTTTGAAGGTGATTCCCTCAGACGCAAAGTTACTACATTTATTCCAAACAAAAGCAGGGACGGTGTGAAAAATGATGCTTAAATCAAATGAAATTCGTTTTTCTCACCTGTGCGTAACATAAAATAAATAGTCATTTCTTTCGATTACTCAGATTTTTACACTATCTTTGCACGCAAAAATAAAAACAAGAACAAAAAAGATATATATGTCGAAAAAGTTTGCCGAACACAGCGGGCTTAATCTTACCGCTGTTAACCAAGAGGTATTAGCAGAGTGGGAGAAGAACGACGTCTTCCACAAATCTATCGATGAGCGCGAGGGCTGCCCTCAGTTCATCTTCTTTGAGGGACCTCCATCAGCCAATGGACATCCCGGCATTCACCATGTGTTGGCTCGAAGCATCAAGGACACGTTCAACCGTTACAAGACCATGCAGGGATTCCAGGTTCACCGCAAGGCTGGCTGGGACACTCACGGTCTGCCCGTGGAGCTTGGTGTGGAGAAAGAGCTTGGCATAACAAAGAAGGATATTGACAACAAGGCTTCTGACAAGTATATTTCTACAGAAGATTATAACAAGAAATGTCGTGAGAACGTGATGATGTTTACGGCCGAATGGCGTAAGCTCACCGAGGAGATGGGCTATTTCGTTGACCTCGACCACCCCTACATCACCTACGACAACAAGTATATAGAGACCCTGTGGTGGCTCCTCAAGCAGCTCTATAACAAGGGTCTGCTTTACAAGGGCTACACCATCCAGCCCTATTCGCCCGGAGCAGGTACAGGCCTTAGCTCCCATGAGCTCAACCAGCCTGGCTGCTACCGCGACGTCAAGGACCTCACAACTACAGCCCAGTTCCTCATCAAGGACCCGAAAGCCGAGTGGACAAAGTGGGGCAAGCCCTATTTCATCGCATGGACAACCACCCCCTGGACCCTTCCTTCAAACGTGGCTCTGTGCGTAGGTCCGAAGATCGATTATGTGGCCATCGAGACCTACAACCTCTATAACGGCGAGCCCATGACTCTCGTTATGGCCGAAAGCCTCGTGGGCTCTTATCTCAAGGCCGACCAGGAGTGTAAGGAAGGCGAGCTGCTTCCCTTCGACAAGGAGAAGAAGCAATGTCCTTGGCGCATCGTTGACCGTATGAAGGGTGCCGACCTTGAGGGCTACCATTATGCACAGCTCATGCCCTGGGTCAAGCCTTGTGAGAAGGTCGACGCCTTCGCCCCCAAGTTTGTGACCGATTATGCCGAGGCCCATCCCGAAAAGGTGTTTGCCTCAGAAGACGGCCGCGACAAGTTTGTGGAGATGGAGGATGAAGCGTTCCGCGTAATTCTCGGCGACTATGTCACAACCGACGACGGTACAGGTATCGTTCACATCGCTCCGACCTTTGGTGCCGACGATGCCAAGGTGGCAAAGGATGCCAACATCCCCGCTCTCTACCTTATAAACAAGAAGGGCGAGACCCGTCCTATGGTTGACCTTCAGGGCAAGTTCTATGTGCTCGACGACCTCGACAGCCGTTTCGTTGCCGCATGTGTAGACAAGGACCTCTATGCCCACCATGCCGGCGACTATGTAAAGAACGCATACGACCCCAAGTTTAACAAGGACGGCGTGTGGGACAAGGCGGCAAGCGACAAGGCAGAAGACCTCAACATCGTGCTTTGCTACGAGCTGAAGCAGGAGGGCAAGGCCTTCAAGAGCGAGAAACATGTACACAACTATCCCCATTGCTGGCGCACAGACAAGCCCATCCTCTACTATCCGCTCGACAGCTGGTTCATCAAAGACACGGCCCGCAAGGAGCGCATGGTGGAGCTTAACAAGACCATCAACTGGCAACCCGAGTCGACAGGTTCTGGACGCTTCGGCAACTGGCTTGAGAACCTCAATGACTGGAACCTCTCGCGCTCACGCTTCTGGGGCACCCCGCTGCCCATCTGGCGCGACGAGAACCGTGGCGAGAAGTGCATAGGCTCTCTTGAGGAGCTTTATGCCGAGATCGAGAAGGCTGTTGCTGCCGGCGTGATGAAGAGCAACCCTATGAAGGACAAGGGCTTTGTGCCTGGCGATTTCTCCAAGGAGAATTATGACCGCATAGACCTCCATCGTCCTTATGTCGACTATATTGTTCTTGTCAACGACGAGGGCAAGCCCATGTATCGTGAGACCGACCTTATCGACGTGTGGTTCGATTCGGGCTCCATGCCTTATGCCCAGCTCCACTACCCGTTTGAGGGCGAGATGGCAAGCGGCACCGAGGCCGTCAGGCGCTTGTCAACAGCACATACGAGGGCTACGCCATTCCGCCCAAGTTCTTCCCCGCCGACTTTATCAACGAAGGCGTGGACCAGACACGCGGATGGTTCTTCACGCTTCACGCCATCGCAACCATGGTGTTCGATTCGGTGGCCTTCAAGAACGTCATCTCGTCAGGCCTTGTGCTCGATGCCAAGGGCAACAAGATGTCAAAGCACCTTGGCAACGCGGTCAACCCGTTTGAGATGATCGACAAGTATGGTGCCGACGCCGTGCGCTTCTATATGATGACCAACTCGGAGCCGTGGGACAACCTCAAGTTTGACCCCACAGGTGTCGATGAGGTGCGCCGCAAGTTCTTCGGCACCCTCTACAACACCTACTCGTTCTTCAGCCTCTACGCCAACGTCGACGGCTTCACCTATAGCGAGGCCGACGTGCCCGTGGCCGAACGTCCCGAGATCGACCGTTGGATCCTGTCTGTGCTCAACACGCTCGTCAAGGGTGTGCAGCGCGAGATGAACGGCTATGACCCGACCCGCGCCGGTCGTCTCATCGACACGTTTGTCAACGACGACCTGTCCAACTGGTTCGTGCGTCTTAACCGCAAACGCTTCTGGGGCAAGGAGATGTCAAAGGACAAGCTCTCTGCCTACCAGACCCTCTATACCTGTCTTGAGACCGTGGCCAAGCTGCTTGCGCCCTTCGCGCCCTTCTTTGCCGACCGTCTCTACACAGACCTCACCACGGCCACAGGCCGCGACAACAAGTCGGTTCACCTCGCCGCCTTCCCCAAGGCCGACGACTCTCTCGTCTATGCCGACCTTGAGGCCCGCATGGCCATAGCACAGAAGATAACGTCGATGGTGCTGGCTCTCCGCCGCAAGGTCAACATCAAGGTGCGTCAGCCGCTACAGGCCATCATGATTCCCGCCGCAAGCGAGGATCAGAAGAAGCACATCGAGGCTGTGAAGGAGCTTGTCATGAACGAGGTCAACGTCAAGGAGCTTCGCTTTGTCGAGGGTTCGGGCGTGCTTGTGAAGAAGGTAAAGTGCAACTTCAGAACCATGGGCAAGAAGTTTGGCAAGCTCATGAAGGGCATCGCCGCCGCCATGTCGGCTCTTGAGCAGGAGCAGATTGCTGACCTTGAGAAGAACGGCAACATAGCTCTGAACGTCGATGGCAACGATGTTGTGGTTGAGGCTGCCGATGTGGAGATCATCTCTGAGGACATTCCCGGATGGCTCGTGAGCAACGAAGGCAACCTTACTGTTGCCCTTGAGGTGGAGCTGAACGACGAGCTGCGTCGCGAGGGCATGGCCCGTGAGCTTATCAACCGCATCCAGAACCTGCGTAAGGAGAACAACTTCGAGATTACGGACCGTGTAAACGTCGAGGTATCGCCTAACCAAGAGGTGGAGAACGCCGTAAGCAGCTTTGCCGACTATATCAAGGGTCAGGTGCTTGCCGACAACATCGTTGTTGCTGACAACGACGGAGCAGAGGTCGAGTTTGACGAGTTTAAGCTTAACATCAAGGTCGTGAAGGCATAAGCCTCTCGCCTGGCGGCTGAAAGACCTTCGATGTCTGGATGCCGCAAGAACCGAATAATAGACTGAATTTATTAATCTCTGAGCATGGGAGGGTCTCGTGACGGAGACCCCTCCCTTGCCCTACTAAACTGACAGACAACTATGACAGAGAAGAAGCGTTATAGTGATGAGGAGCTGGAAGAGTTCCGCACAATTATCAACGAAAAGCTGCGTTTAGCACGCCGCGATTTCGACTCAATGATGAAACAGATTATGAACGCCGATGGCAACGATGTGGACGACACGTCTCCAACATACAAGGCTCTTGAAGAAGGCAGCTCCACACAAAGCAAGGAGGAGCTGGTGCAGATGGCAAACCGTCAGCAGAAGTTCATTCAGGGCCTGGAGGCTGCCTTGGTGAGAATACAGAACAGAACCTACGGCATAGACCGTATCACAGGCGAGCTCATTCCGAAGGAGCGTCTGCGGGTTGTACCTCACGCCACCCTTAGCGTTGCGTCGAAGAATGCTCGAAAGAAATAATGAAAGAAAATAAGGTATCTACAAATGGTGATGGCAAGTTGGCTCTTGCCATCATCGTTTTATTGCTTGTCATCGACCAAGCCATCAAGATATGGGTCAAGACACACATGTGCATTGGCGAGTCTATCCACATTGCCGACTGGTTCCAGATCCTTTTCATAGAGAACAACGGCATGGCCTATGGCATGACGTTCTTCAACAAACTGGTGCTCAGCCTGTTCCGCTTGGTGGCCATCGGCGCTATCGGCTACTATCTGTGGCGTCTGGTCCATCGTGAGCACAGACGGGGCTATGTGGTGTGCATGGCCATGGTGCTGGCAGGAGCGTCGGGCAACCTGTTCGACTCTATGTTCTACGGCCTTGTGTTCGACAACTCGTCGTTCTACTCGGTATCCCATTTCGTGCCTTTCGGCACAGGCTATGCCGATTTCCTTTACGGCAAGGTCGTCGACATGTTCTATTTCCCGCTCATCGTAACCCATTATCCCGATTGGTTCCCTGTCAAGGGAGGCGAAGAGTTTATCTTCTTTTCTCCTATCTTCAATTTTGCCGATTCGTGCATCTGCGTGAGCGTGGCAATAATCTTTCTTTTCTTCCGTCACGAGCTGGAGAACATAGGCGAGGTTATGGCGTTCAAAAAGAAGCAGACAGAAGGCAAGGAGCAAAAGCAAAACGGGAACAAAGGATAAAGCAAAGCTGAGAATAATGTGCAAAACGATTGCGACAATAAAGACCAATGTGTTCGTGGCCTTGTGTGCCATGCTCCTTTTGGTTTCGTGTAAGCCGGGCGTGCCGGGCGACTATCTGCAGCCTGGCAAGATGGCAGACATCTTGTACGAGTTTCAGTTGGCGCAGACGCTCTATGACCAGCAAGGTGGCGATTCGCTCACGTTGCTGTCATACAGGGCCAACATTTTCAAGAAAAACGGAGTGACAGAAGCCGAGTTCGACTCGTCAATGGTCTATTACGCCCGCCACACACGTCTGCTCTATGACGTCTACAAGAAGGTGGGCGACAGGCTGAACAACGAGCTGATGGCGCAAGGCGGCTCCAGCATGGCGATGGCTCAATATGGCGAAAACATAGCGAGCGGCGACACGGCAAGCATCTGGAAGGGCGACATGTGCTTCGCTCTGACGCCTTATCAGGCCGACAACATCTACACTTATGAGGCCAAGGCCGACACCTCTTACCATAAGGGCGACAGGATCATTCTCGACTTCGATGCCCAGTTTGTCTATCAGGAGGGCGTGCGCAACGCCGTTGCTGTGCTCACGGTAACCTTTGCTAACGACAGCGTGGCATCGGAGGTGAGACAGCTCACGTCTTCGTCTCATTATCACATCCAGATTGAAGACACCAGGAAGGTCGGCATAAAAGACGTGAAGGGCTATTTCATGCTGGGCAACAGCTTGGATGAAGGCTCGTCAACAACGTTGCGTCTCGCCGTCTTCTACAACATCCAGTTGCTGAAGATGCACATCAAGGAGGTTGCCGCCGACAACAAGAACGCCGCCGCCCCGTTGAACGGCGCACAGACCGACATGCAGCCACTACCATCGGAAAGCGGCTCCTCGGCAAGCGGCTCTTCCCCGCAACCCGTGTCTTCGACAACAGATCCTGTTGAGCATGTGTCGAACGTGAAGCCCATAAGGCCCGTCAAGATGCTCCCCACAGGCAAGCCGCTTCCCAAGGGCAAAGACATTCCTGTGAGAAAGCCTGTTGCCGCAAAGAAGATAGCGACGGACAGCCCGAAGCTCTTGATGAACGAGAACAAGAAATGAGCTGGTTCTGCAACTTTTAAAACGACAGACGCAAGATGGTGAAAATTGGTGTCGGAAGGGTAGAGGGAACTGTAAGCATCGGAGCCCCAGCCGTTGTGACCCTGAAGGGCTGTGAGGTTGTCGACGTTCATCCGCTTGACGGAGAAGAGCCTTTCACCCTGTGGATGGGTGGTGTGGCAACTGTCAGCAACCGGCTGCTTGTCGACGGCAGACCTGTCGACGAAGAGTTTGTAAGGCGTGGCGTGTTCTGACCTTTCCTGGCGTGCGCCACGTGGTTCTTTTATGAAAAAAATGACAAAACAACAAAATCTTATAATAAATATGTATAGCGTAGACGAACTTGAAGACCGTCTTATCGATTTGGCTTTTGCCGAAGACATAGGCGATGGTGATCACACAACATTGTGTTGCATTCCTGAAGATGCAATGGGCAAGTCGCATCTTCTCATCAAGGAAGACGGCATCCTTGCCGGCGTAGAGGTGGCAAAGCGCGTGTTTGCACGCTTCGACCCCACAATGAAGGTAGAGGTGCTGATGGGCGACGGAACGCCTGTCAAGAAGGGCGACATTGCCATGGTCGTTACAGGAAAGGTGCGTTCGCTGCTTCAGACCGAGCGACTGATGCTTAACATCATGCAGCGCATGAGCGGCATCGCCACGATCACAAACCGTTATGTGAAGCGTCTGAAGGGCACAAAGACTCATGTCCTTGACACCCGCAAGACCACTCCCGGCATGCGCATGCTGGAGAAGCAGGCTGTCAAGATCGGCGGTGGCATGAACCATCGCATCGGTCTGTTCGACATGATCCTGCTTAAGGACAACCATGTCGACTTTGCCGGAGGTATCAAGAATGCCATCACACGTTGCCATGAGTATCTTAAGGAGAAGAACCTCGACCTGAAGATCGAGCTTGAGGTGCGCAACTTTGATGAGCTGAACCAGGCTCTCGAACAGGGCGGCATCAACCGCGTCATGCTTGACAACTTCTCGGTTGAGGACACGGCCAAGGCTGTGAAGATCGTCAACGGAAAGTATGAGGTTGAGTCGAGCGGCGGCATCACTTTCGACACCATCCGCGATTATGCCGAGTGTGGTGTCGACTTCATCTCGGTTGGCGCTCTCACCCACTCTGTAAAGGGTCTTGACATGAGTTTCAAGGCTTGCGACTAAAAAAAAGAATATTTCTGTTTAAGCGGGTAAGAACTTCTTACCCGTTTATAATTTACAAAAGTTTATGGTGAAAAAATTGTTATTGGCAGTCTTTGCATGTGCGTGTGTTGCAGATGCTCTTGCCTGCACAAACTTTATCGTGGGCAAGAAAGCCAGCGTTGACGGGTCGGTAATGTGTACCTATAACGCCGACGATTACGGCATGTTTCAGGGGCTTTGCCATTACCCCGCAGGAACACATGCCAAGGGTGAGAAACTGAAAATTTATGACTGGGACACGAAGGTCTATCATGGAGAGATTGACCAGGCTCCCGTGACCTACAACGTCATAGGCAACATCAACGAGTTTCAGGTAACCATTGCCGAGACCACTTATGGCGGACGTGAGGAGATGGTCGACACAACAGGCGTGCTCGACTATGGCTCGCTCATCTACATCGCTCTCCAGCGAAGCAAGACAGCCCGCGAGGCCATAAATGTCATGACGTCGCTCGTAGAGAAATATGGCTATTGTTCTGAGGGAGAGACGTTTACTATCTGCGACCCCGACGAGGCGTGGATCATGGAGATGATGGGTGCCGGACCTGGCTCAAAGAGCGTGGTGTGGGTCGCCCTGCGCGTTCCCGACGATGCCATCTGCGCACATGCCAACCAGAGCCGCATCGGCAAGTTCAACATGAAGGACAAGAAGAACGTGCTCTATTCTAAGAACGTGGTGAAATATGCGCGACAGATGGGATGGTTCAAGGGCAAGGACGAAGACTTCTCTTGGAAGAACGCCTATGCGTTCCCCGACTTCAGCGGACGCCGTTTCTGCGAAGCGCGTGTGTGGAGCTTCTTCCGCCACTTCGACAACTCCTTCGACCGCTATCTGCCGTGGGCAGAGGGCAAGGACCCCAACGCTGAGGACATGCCGCTCTGGATCGTGCCCAACCGCAAGCTGAGCGTCAAGGACATGGAAAACTGCATGCGCGACCACTATGAGGGCACGGCTCTCGACATTGCCAACCGCAAGGTGGCAGGAGGCATCTGGAACATGCCTTACCAGCCCACACCTCTCACCTATAAGGTTGACGGCAAGACCTGCTTCAACGAGCGACCCATCAGCACGCAGCAGACGGGCTTCACCTTTGTCGCACAGATGCGTTCATGGTTGCCACGCGAGATCGGCGGCGTGCTGTGGTTTGGCAACGACGACCCCAACATGGTGGCCTACACGCCTGTCTACTGTTCGAGCACACGTCAGCCCGAGTGTTACAACACCCCGGGTGCTGACGCCGTGACCTTCTCCACAAAGAACGCGTTCTGGGTCTGCAACTGGGTCAGCAACATGGTCTATCCGCGCTACAGCCAGATGTTCCCTTCGCTGAAGGAGGTGCGCGACAGTCTTGACAACAGCTATCTTGCAAACCAGAACGCCATAGAGCAGAAGGCCCTGGAGGTGCTGAAAGCCGAAGGCAGCGAGGCAGCCGTGAAGCTTCTCAACGATTATGGCATAGAGAAGGCTCAGCAGATGCTCGACAGCTGGAACAAGCTGGCCGTTTATCTCATCGTCAAATATAACGACATGGCTGTGAAGCCTGAGGCCAACGGCAAGTTCAAGCGCACGAAGACAGGTCTTGGTGCCACCGTTGCCCGTCCCGGTTACCCTGAAGGGTTTGCGCGAGAGATGTATCGCATCAACGGCGACAAATATGTTGTGCCTGAGACCAAATGACCCGTTACGACAAATTGTTATAACGTCAAATTGTTTTAACGACAGATTGTTATAACGTCAATCTTGTCATAACGTCAATCTTGTCATAACGTTAAATTGTTATAACGACAATCTTGTCATAAAGGCAAACGTTTAAAAAAAATAGAGTAGGAAGAGAACAAATGTTTTTCTTCCTACTCATTTTTTTTGTGCTTACCTGCTCTTTCTTAATTTTTTTCTTGACTTCGTCGCTACAAAAATCAAGCCGACATGCAGCTCATCATGCAGAAGCTGCTGGCGATGGCCGTGAGCACGGTAATGACGAAATTGATAATAGTTTTCAAGGTTTCCTTTTTCATGGCTTTAAAATTTTAATTGTTAATGTTTTGTTTTTGTTTTTGTTTTTTGTTTTAAATACACACACACTTCAAAAATCGTTAATGACCTTAATTATTAACGCCCGCTTGGGTCTATTCGCCGTTGGTGCCCTCAGCGCCGCCAGCGCCGTCGGTTCCGTCGGCCTTCAGC
>ERZ827498.1248-NODE-1248-length-29050-cov-6.436661_pt1 | contig 29050 bp, 16 predicted proteins | sample MGYA00519865_ERZ827498 | MGnify/ENA primary metagenome ERZ827498 (study PRJEB31778, sample SAMEA3449328) | human gut metagenome | biome: human gut; feature: human-associated habitat; material: faeces | place: United Kingdom | collected 2010/2012 ...
CCCCCTCTACGCCCCGCACAAGAAAGTTCCCCCACAAGGGACTGTTTTATCCGCAAATGAACAAAGGAGGACGGACAATCCGTCCTCCTCTGAACCGATGTGTACCCTTAAAAAGAGCTGCCGGAAAAGAGTTCGGGCCGGCGCAAAAGCGCCGGCCCGACAAAACATGCGGTCCGTTCCGTTCACGACCCCGACCGTACTCCGGCCCCGTCCGTATCATCCGTCCGGACGATACCCGCCAGACCGCGATACCATCGCCAGACGGTCACCTGCTCCACGGCAATGACCTCCGTACCGCCGGGAACGATGAACTCTCCCAACCCCCTCCTCTGGTCAGCGTCCCGATGCCAGTCATAAGTATATCCGAGACGCGTCCACGGATACGGATTCTCCTCTCCGTATGAAAGCGCCGTCCGCGCCTCGAACCATTCCCGGTACGGTGCAGACAGGTCGCCGGGAAACACATCGGGAACCGCACACGCCCCGACGGCCGGATTGGGACACGGTCTGAGCAACATACTGCGGTCGGCATAGAAAAAGAGGAGCCGGTCGTAAGGGCTGTCCGGCGGAAGGCCGAGCAACTGCAGCATCCGCATCCTGCACTCCAATGAATCCCCCATCAGAGGCATACGCCGCATACGCTCCTCCAGTTCATACGGCAGAACGACCCACAACGTATAACCGTCCGTAACGAACTGCCGTCCCGCCGTCCACACACCGGCATACTCCCCGTCCGTCATGGAACAGACGAGCACGAACTGCCGTCCGCCGCGTTCCGTCCACTCCAACCCGTCGCCGGAGTCGGGGGAAACGATACAAGGCAGGTCGCGGTACACCTCCGACGCGTCGGACACGGCGGCATCCGCCACGGCCGCCAGATAATCCGTCTGCAACTGCGCCCGGTCGAGATACCACGGCGCACCGCTCCACCGGCCGCACGCCGCATGGAACAAGACACATGCCGCACATACGGCTACATATCCTGCATGAACTCTTCTCTTCATACGGTTTTCATTCTTCCTCTGTCTGCCGCTCCGACACCGCCCGAAACGGAAACCGCCCCGACAGCCAGCATACGGGAAAGAGCGCCCGTGCACTCCGGTACCGCACCGTTCCCTTTCCACGCACCGTCTGTTCTGCACCGCTCATCCCCGACCGCCAATGATGGAAAGTCCCGTCCTGCATGAACAGAACGGGACAGATGATTCACTGACGGAAGAACGACGGACAAGCCACGCTTCCGCCCCAACACCCCACCGCCGCCGGCCTATCTGCCGAGGCTTCGCTCCACATACCCGCGGTAATCCTTCACCACCGGTTCATAATCCCCGTCGAAGAGCGGCGAGGAGACCATGAAATCAGCCGTGGAACGGTTCACCGCCGTCGGAACGTTATACAACGTCGCCAGACGCAGAAGCGCCTTCACATCCACGTCGTGCGGCTGGGCCTCCATCGGGTCCCAGAAAAATATCAGGGCGTCTATCCTGCCCTCGGCTATCATCGCCCCCAACTGCTGGTCGCCGCCGAGGGGACCCGACTTGAGCAGCCGGATGTCGAGCCGGCATTTTCCGTCCCCTTTCTTGCCTATCAGGACGTCGGCCACCATCCTGCCGGTCGTCCCCGTACAGACGAGACTATGACACAGCAGAAGTTCGCGGTTCCAGTCGGCCCACTCCACCAGGTCGGGCTTCATGTTATCATGCGCTACCAGCGCTATCGTCTTCTTTCTTTCCATCGGTTCAATCCATTCGCGGTGCAATGAAAACACAATGCCGTTGCACCGCCGTCACAACACCGTTACGATTCCGTTAATATTCCGGGGCCTCAATCCGACACAGCGTACAGGCCCGACACCTCTCTCTTACTTTAGGGCGGCCATGCGTTCGCGGAGCGCCTTTATCTTCGCCTCGGCATCGTTCTTCTTGGCGTATTCCGTCTCCACCACCTTTTGCGGAGCCCCGCTAACGAACCGCTCGTTGGAGAGCTTCTTCATCACCGACGCGAGAAATCCCTCCAGATAGGCGAGTTCGTCGGCCAGCTTCCGCAGCTCGGCCTCCACGTCCACCATGCCGTCGAGCGGTACGAAATACTCCGTAGTCTTGACAATAAAAGAAGGCGCCGCCGGACTCTTCTCCGCCACGCACTCCACGCCCGACAGGTTCGCCATCTTGACCAAAAGCGGATTATAGGCCTCATGATAGTTTTCGTCGCGGATGACTTTCAGAGCAAGCGGTTCCCTGGTGGGAATACTCTTCTGCTGCCGGATGTTCCTTACCGCCGTCACGGTCTCTTTCACCAGTTCGAAACGCGCCAGCAAGGCATCGTCCCATGCAGCTGCCCGCGGCATGTCGCTCACCATGATGCTCTGTCCCTCCAGACGCGGGGCAAGGTACTGCCACAGCTCCTCGGTAATGAAGGGCATGAAGGGGTGCAGCATGCGCAGCAACTTATCGAAGAACGCTTTGGTCTGGGCAAAGGTCTTCCCGTCGGCCGGCATCCCGTATGCGGGTTTCACCATCTCCAGATACCACCCGGAAAATTCGTCCCAGAACAGCCTGTAAATCTTCATGAAGGCATCGGAGATGCGGTAAGCCGCGAAATCGGCCTCGATACCCGCCAGGCTCCTGTCAAGCAGATTACCGAACCACTCTGCCGCCAGGCGGCCGCTTTCGGGCTGCTCCAGTCCCTCGTCCACGCTCCACGAGCTCACCAGCCGGAAAGCGTTCCATATCTTGTTCCCGAAATTGCGTCCCTGCTCGCACATCGCCTCGTCGAACATGATGTCGTTACCCGCCGTGGAACAGAGCAGCATGGCCACCCGCACCCCGTCGGCGCCGTAACGGTCTATCAGGTCGAGCGGGTCGGGCGAGTTGCCGAGCGACTTGCTCATCTTGCGTCCCAGCTTATCGCGCACGAGCCCCGTAAAATAGACGCTCTGGAAAGGCTTCTCGTGCATATACTCGTATCCGGCCATTATCATGCGCGCCACCCAGAAGAAGATGATGTCGGGCGCCGTCACCAGGTCGTTGGTCGGATAGTAATAGCGTATCTCCGGATTCCCGGGATGCATGATGCCGTCGAAGAGCGCGATGGGCCACAGCCACGAACTGAACCACGTATCCAGCACGTCGTCGTCCTGCCGCAGGTCAGCGAGCTGCAGGTCAGCACCGCACTTGCGGCGGGCAAGCTCCAGCGCCTCCTCCGCCGTTTCGGCCACCACATAGCCGCCTTCGGGCAGATACCAGGCCGGAATGCGGTGTCCCCACCAAAGCTGCCGCGAAATACACCAGTCCTTGATGTTCTCCATCCAATGGCGATACGTATTGCGGAACTTGGGCGGCACGAAGCGTATCATGTCACTCATGACAGCATCGAGTGCCGGAACTGCCAATTTGTCCATTTTCAGAAACCACTGCATGGAAAGTTTCGGCTCTATCGGAACATGCGTACGTTCCGAAAAACCGACATTGTTGGTATAGGCCTCCGTCTTTTCGAGCAGACCGGCCGCATCGAGGTCCTTCTCTATCCGTTCACGCAGCGCGAAACGGTCCATACCTTCGTACAGGCCCACCTTGCCGTTCACCGTACCGTCCGGATTGAAGATATCGATGACCTCCAGATTGTATTTCTCGCCTATCACATAGTCGTTCACATCGTGGGCCGGGGTCACCTTCAGCACACCCGTTCCGAACTCCGTATCCACATAATCGTCCGCGATGACGGGAATGCTCCTGCCCACGAGCGGCACCCTCACGGCACGCCCCACGACGCCCGCGTAGCGGGGGTCGTTCGGATTGACGCAAAGGGCCACATCGCCGAGTATCGTCTCCGGACGCGTCGTGGCCACCGTCAGATAGCCGCCGCCCTCCTCCAGCATGTAGCGCAGATAGTAGAGCTTCCCGTGCGTCTCGCAAAAAACCACCTCCTCGTCCGAAAGAGCCGTCTGCGCGGCGGGGTCCCAGTTCACCATGCGTACCCCGCGGTAAATCAATCCTTTGTTATAGAGGTCCACGAAGACGCGGATGACGCTGCGCGAACGCACCTCGTCCATCGTGAATGCGGTACGCTCCCAATCGCACGAGGCGCCCAGCCGGCGGAGCTGTTTGAGGATAATCCCCCCGTGCTCCTCCTTCCACTGCCAGGCATGGCGCAGGAACTCCTCGCGCGAGAGCGACGATTTCTCGATACCCTGCTCCCGGAGCCTGGCTACCACCTTGGCTTCGGTAGCTATCGAGGCGTGGTCGGTTCCCGGCACCCAGCAGGCGTTCATCCCGTTCATCCGGGCACGGCGGACAAGCACGTCCTGCAGGGTATTGTTCAGCATGTGCCCCATGTGGAGCATGCCTGTCACATTCGGGGGTGGTATGACTATTGTATAGGAAGGTCTGCTGTCGGGTTCCGAATGAAAGTACCCGCCCGCAAGCCAGTAGTCGTACCACTTGCCTTCGAGCTCCTGGGGAACGTATTTGTCTGCTATCTTCATAGTGTATGAATATTTCCGTTACAAAATGTGTGAATTGCAAAGATAGCGATTTTGACGTTCGGATGGAGCCGGACATGTTAATAAACTGATGATTGTTTTCGGAATACAGATAACATTTAAGGGAACGGATTCGTTATCTTTGTACCCAAATCGAAAAGGAGATTTCAAAGAATGAGCAAAAAAAGCAATAAGATAGAGATAGATATCCTGTCGGATATTTCCGACATTCAGGAGGGACACAGCCAGGTCATCCCGATAGTTACCGAAAACGAAGACGAACTTTCGGAAAACTATTCGATACCCGAATCGCTGCCCATCCTCTCGCTGCGCAGCTCGGTGCTGTTCCCCGGCTCGATTACCCCCATTACGGTGGGCCGGGAGAAGTCCATGAAGCTGATACGCGACGTGGAGGCCGGCACGGGAATACTCGGTGCGGTACTTCAGAAGGAGTCCGACGTCGAGCAGCCCGCACCGGACGACATGTACCGCATCGGCACGGCAGCCCGCATTCTCAAGACGCTCGACATGCCCAACGGCAACCTGACCGTCATCCTGCACGGCCTCGAAAAAATCGAGATAAACGAATACCTCTCTTCGGAGCCCTACTTCACGGCGACGGTCACGCCGCTCAAGGATACGACGCCCGCCTCCGGCAACGTGGAGTTCGAGGCGCTCGTGGAATCCATCAAGGACGTGGCGCTGAACATCATCAGCGTTTCGCCCAACATACCGAAGGAAGCATCGTTCGCCATCAAGAACATCGACAGCAAACGCGGCATCATCAACTTCATCTGTTCCAACCTCGACTTCGAGGATGCCGACCGCCAGCGGCTGCTCGAAGCGCCGGGACTGCTGGCGCGTGCCCGCCGCCTGCTGGAAATACTCGTACGCGAACAGCAGCTCGTGGAGCTAAAGAACAAGATACAGAGCAAGGTCAAACAGGACATCGACCAGCAGCAGAAAGAATACTACCTCCAGCAGCAGATACGCACCATCCAGGAGGAGTTGGGCGGCAACGAGGACGAAGCCGAAATCGCCCGCATGCGCGAGGAGGCCAAGACGAAGAAGTGGAGCAAAGAGGTGGGCGAAATGTTCAACAAGGAGCTCAACAAGCTCGAGAGGCTGAATCCCGCCGTGGCGGAATACTCGGTACAGATGAACTACCTGCAGCTGATGCTCGAACTTCCGTGGGGCGAGTGCACGCAGGACAACCTCGACCTCAAACATGCCCGCGAACGGCTCGACAACGACCACTTCGGCCTGGAGGAGGTCAAGGAGCGGCTGCTGGAACATCTGGCGGTCATCAAGCTGAAAGGCGACCTCAAGTCGCCGATTATCTGCCTCTACGGCCCTCCCGGAGTGGGCAAGACGTCGCTCGGCAAATCGGTGGCGGGAGCATTGGGCCGCAAGTTCGGACGCATATCGCTCGGCGGCCTGCACGACGAATCGGAAATCCGCGGCCACAGGCGCACCTACATCGGCGCGATGCCGGGCCGCATCATCCAGACCATCAAGCGATGCGGCTCCTCCAACCCGGTCATCATCCTCGACGAGGTGGACAAAATCGGCGTAGGGAACCACGGTGACCCGTCGTCGGCACTGCTCGAAGTGCTCGACCCGGAACAGAACACCACGTTCCACGACAACTACCTCGACACGGAGTACGACCTCTCCAAAACGCTCTTCATCGCCACGGCCAACAACATACAGAACGTACATCCGGCCCTGCGCGACCGCATGGAGATGATAAACATCCCCGGCTACCTGCTCGAAGAGAAGATTGAAATCGGACTGCGCCATCTGCTCCCCAAGGAACGCGAGGCGCACGGCATCCCCGCCGAGAGCCTGCTCCTGTCGCGCGAAGTGATGGAGCGGATTATCTCCGACTACACCCGCGAAGCAGGGGTGCGCGGACTGGACAAGATGCTGGCCAAAATCGCACGTCACCGGGCGAAAGATATCGGATTCGAGCAGGAGTACAACCCGGAGATATCGGTCGAAGATTTGGAGAAGATACTCGGCATGCCCAAGTTCCGCAACGAAAAGTACGAAGTGAGCGGCATCACGGGTGTAGTTACCGGCCTGGCATGGACCGAAGTGGGAGGCGATATCCTCTACATCGAGTCGATACTCAGCCCCGGCAAGGGCAAACTGAGCCTGACGGGCAACCTCGGCGACGTGATGAAGGAGTCGGCGACGATAGCCCTCGAATGGACGAAAGCCCACTATGCGGAGCTGGGAATCGACAAGGAGAAGTTCGAGAATTTCGACATCAACATCCACGTACCGGAGGGAGCCATCCCGAAGGACGGCCCGAGCGCAGGCATCACCATGGTGACGTCGCTGGTATCGACCTACACCGGCCGGAAGGTGAAAGACCGCATCGCCATGACGGGCGAAACGACGCTCCGCGGACGGGTCATGCCCGTAGGGGGCATCAAGGAGAAAATCCTCGCCGCCAAACGCGCGGGCATCTCCGAAATCATCCTCAGCGAGGACAATGCGAAGGATATCGCCGAAATCAAGGAGGACTACGTAGAGGGACTGAAATTCCACTTCGTCCGCACGAACGAAGAGGTACTCGAACTCGCACTCGAAAAATAGAACAAGGTACGTATCCGTACCGGCGAAAGCCCCGGAGGAACCGGTTCCTCCGGGGCTTTTCGTTTCCTGCTCCGACAGTCAGTCCGGACAAACAAGGAACCGGACGGCCCTCCGCCTCGAACAATAGAACGGTTCCGCTCAAGCTGCTCCCACAGGAGCCGAAACGGGCGGCATACCGACGGCTAAACAGTCTCAAGGAAAACCGCCAATCATACCGTCCTGCAAACAGCAGGAATTGCGGTACCGGAGAAACGGACCCGCAACGGCCCCATCCTTTACAGCACACACGGCAGTTTACCGGCGGCACCGCATACGGTAATCGTAGGGAGAGAACCCCGTCTTCCGTTTAAAGAAGCGGCTCAGATAGGACTGGTCGGGAAAGCCGAACCGGTCGGCTATCTGCGTCACGGAGAGGTCGGAGGTGTAAAGCAGGGCCTTGATTTCGGCCACGAGCTGTTCGTCTATCAATTGCTTGGGTGTCTTATGGGGTGCAAGCCCGGCCGTAACCACCCGCAGGTAACGCTGCGATATGCAGAGTTCGCCGGCATAAAACGCCGTATCGCGCCGTTCGGTACAGTGCTGCCGCACCAGCGACAGAAAACGGTGAAAGATGTATTCCCGGCCGAAAGATTCGGCCGAAGCCGTCTTCTGCGGCATACTCCGGCACATCGCCACCAGGAATCCCTGCAGGAAGTTGCGCCGGGCTATCTCTCCGTATATTCCGCCCCGACACACCTCCCGGGCCATATCCATCCACAAAACGGCCGAGGCCCACGACTCGGAACCCGCCGGGTGGAGAAAAAAGGGTTCGTCGCGCAGGAAGCGGATACAGCCGGCATCGAGCGGTATCGCCGCCTCATGGAAAAGTCCGTCCGGAAAAGTGAACATCCGAACGGCCAAATCCTCCCCCGCTTCGAGCAGATGCAGTATCGCACCGGGAAAGAGCAACAGTTCAGCTCCCGCCTGCAGGCGATAATGTTCGATACCCGTCGAGACATCGGCACGGCCGTGCACACAGAGCATGTTCACCCCGCATCCTATCCGCACCGGCCAATGCCTGAACATCTCCACTCCCCCTTCTGCATAAGCCATCTGCCCGTCGCTCCTCTCCATAACCGTCACCCCTCCCTTTGCAGACGCACGCCCCCTTGACAGAGGCAAAACCCGCGCATCCCTTTACGACACAAAATTACGCCATTTCCCGATACTCTCCGCCCCTTTTATGCCGGAAATGAAATATTACGATGTAAATACGGCCGCCTGCCCATCCGGTTCCGTACCCTATCTTTGCAGACAAAAAAGAACGCAATGCAAACCGGTATTCCCTATTCGCATGCCAAGACGTCCGCGGCACGCTACTCGAACTACCTTATCGTCCTGCTCGGCATCCTCACGGCCTTCGGTCCGCTCGTGACGGACATGTACCTGCCGACGCTCCCCTCCATGACAGTTTATTTCGGCACTTCGCAGTCGATGGTACAGATGGGCCTCACGACGAGCATGGCCGGTCTCGCGCTCGGACAGCTGCTGTTCGGCCCGCTGAGCGACAAGTTCGGCCGGCGGCCGCTGCTCCTCGTCTCCCTGCTGCTGTTCGTCGCTTCCACAGTGATTTGCATCTTCTCGCCCACGGTATACGTATTCGTGGGCATGCGGCTCTTCCAAGGCATAGGGGCCGCCGGCGGCATCGTCATCTCCCGTTCCGTGGCCACCGACCGTTACCGCGGCAAGGAGCTGGTCAAGGTCCTCGCCGTCATCGGTGTCATCAACGGCATCGCTCCGGTGGCGGCTCCGGTACTCGGCGGCGTACTGACCGATGCCGTCGGGTGGCGCGGCATCTTCGTCATCCTGCTGGCCATCGGCGTCATCCTGCTCGGAAGCTCGATGCTGTTCCGGGAGTCGCTTCCTCCGCGCCGCCGGGCCGGCCAGAGCCTGCTGCGCACGTTCGGGAATTTCGGAACCATCCTGCGCAACAAACGCTTCATCCTGTACGTCCTCCAACTCGGTTTCGCCCAGGGTATCCTCTTCGCCAACATCGCCTCCTCTCCATTCATCATACAGGAACACTACGGATTTTCGGCACTGGAATTCAGCATCGTTTTCGCAGTGAACTCGCTCGCATTCATGGCCGCGGCCCCGCTCTCGCTTCGCTTCCGCCGCCCGCAGGACGGCATCATGGCGAGCTGCATCGGGATGTGCGTGCTCTCCGTCGCCGAACTCGCAGCCCTGTGGTGCAGATGCAGTTTTTGGGTATATGAAGGCATCCTGTTCCTGCTGCTCTTCACCATGGCACTCACCTTCACCCTCTCCACAACGCTCGCCATGGAGAGCGAACGCCGATATGCCGGGAGTGCATCGGCCATTCTCGGTGCGGTTTGCTTCGCCTTCGGCGGTATCGTCTCGCCCATCGTAGGAACGGGCGACATTCTCAAGACCACCGGCATCGTCTTCGTCGTATGCGCCGCCGCATCGCTCTGCTGCGCAATCGCGGCAGACCGGCAGCATCCGACCGCATCGCGTCCCTGAACCGAGAGCGGCTCTCCGTTGGGAAAAGAGAGAGAGGGGGCCCGAAGATGCCCCATCCTTTCCGTCTTCCGGTCCGCGGGGAGTATCCCCGACAGACCGGAAGACGGAAGACACGGCGACCCCACATGCGCCAACCCGCCCTTCCCTTTCCGCTCCCCGCCCGACCGGATAAAAAACAACGGACGCATACCGGATTTTCGAGGATATTCCGTACCTTTGCCCCGCCTTAGGGACGGGACCCCCGCCTTGACACCAGGCTATGCATTCCCATGCCTGTCTCCCGATTCCCCTTTCCGGCTGCAAGCATTTATGACCTTATCGAGAAACAATCCCGAACTGCTGGGAACGGAACCCGTCGGCAGGCTGCTGAAGCGGTACGCCCTGCCAGCCATCATAGCGATGTCGTCGTCATCGCTCTACAACATCATCGACAGCATCTTCATAGGCCACGGCGTCGGAGCGATGGCCATCAGCGGGCTGGCCATCGCCATGCCGCTGATGAACCTCATGGCGGCCTTCGGGTCGCTGGTAGGCGTCGGAGCCTCCTCGCTCATCTCCATACGTCTGGGACAGGGCAACAAACAGCGGGCATTCCTGATACTCAGCAACGCCATCATGCTGAACGTGGTGATAGGACTCACCTTCACCACGCTGGGGCTCATCTTCCTCGACGACATTCTCTACTTCTTCGGCGCAAGCGACCAGACCATCCCCTACGCCCGCGACTTCATGCGCATCATCCTGTCGGGCAACGTCATAACCCATGTCTTCATGGGAATGAACGAAATTCTGCGTGCGTCCGGCTATCCGAAAAAAGCGATGGGCATCATGCTTACGGCCGTGTTCATCATCGTCTGCCTCAATCCGCTCTTCATCTTCGGATTCGGCTGGGGCGTCCGTGGCTCGGCTTTCGCCACCATCACCGGACAGTGCGTGGCGCTCGTACTCGAATTCACGCACTTTCTCAACCGGAAACACTTCCTCTACCTCAAACACGGTACGTTCCGTTTCATCGGCACCATCGTACGCAAGGTGCTCTCCATCGGCATGGCCCCGTTCCTGCTCAACGTCTGCGCCAGCATCGTCGTCATCTTCATCAACAATGCCCTCAAAAAAACGGGCGGCGATATCTCCATCGGCGCCTACGGCATCGTGAACCGCGTGCTGATGCTCTTCGTGATGATTGTGAACGGACTCAACCAGGGCATGCAGCCCATCGTGGGCTACAACTACGGCGCCCGTCAGTTCGACCGCGTCATCCGGACACTGAAACTGAACATCGTGTGCGCCGTATGCGTCACCACCTTCGGCTTCATTCTGGGCCACTTCTTTCCCCACCTCGTGGCCGGTATGTTCACCGACGACCCCACGCTGCTGAGCGTAGCCGAAATGGGACTGAAGATATCGCTCCTCGCATTCCCGATAGCCGGATTCCAAATCGTCTCCTCCGGTTTCTTCCAATACATCGGCAAACCGCAGAAGGCCATCCTGCTGTCGCTCACGCGCCAGCTCCTGTTCCTCGTACCGCTGCTGGCCGTCCTGCCCGACCTTTACGGCACCATGGGCGTATGGGCGAGCATGCCCATCGCCGACTGCCTCGCGGCATTCCTCGCCGGGGTGCTCCTCTTTTTCCAGATACGCAAGATGCGCAGGCATCCGGACGAAATCAAGGTCATCTGACTTTTCCGCACCGCTCCGGTACAAGTGACGGCGGTTTCCGCTCTGTCCGCAAACAGTACAGCGTTGTGAAGCGGGCAACATACCGACCGGATGCCGGCAAACGAAAACGGCGGGAGGATATTTCGAATATCTTCCCGCCGCCGTACCGGTATCGTTCCGGCACCTATTCGATTTCCCAGTCGCAACCGTCCTTACGGTCCTTGACACGGATGCCGATTTCGTTCAGCCGGTCCCGGATGCGGTCGGAAGCGGCCCAATTCTTCGCAGCCTTGGCCTCGGCCCGCACGTCGAGCAGCATCTCCACCAGCGGCGTCACCAAATCGTCAGCCTCGGCGGCCTTTTCATCGCACAGGCCGAGCACATCGAACACCACGGTATGCACCAGGACGCGCAACCGGTCGAGGTCTTCCGCCGTTATGGATTGCTGTTTCTCGTAAATCTGGTTGATGATGCGCACCCAATCGAAGAGGGCAGCTATCACGAGAGGCGAATTCAGGTCGTCGTTCATCGCCTCCTCGTAACGCTCCCGCAGGTCGTCCACCTCCACGGTGGAAACGGCCGACGGGGTGAGCTTGCCGAGCGTTTCGACCGCCTTCATCAGGCGGTCCAGTCCCTTCTCGGCGGCTTGCAGCGCCTCGTTCGAGAAATCGAGCGTGGAACGGTAGTGGGCCTGCAGGATGAAGAACCGGATAGTCATCGGCGAATAAGCCTGCGCCAACAGGGCGTGGTTCCCCGTAAAGAGCTGTTCGAGGGTGATGAAGTTGCCCAGCGACTTGCCCATCTTCTGCCCGTTGATGGTAATCATGTTGTTGTGCACCCAATATTGTGCGGCACCGTGCCCTTCGGCCGCGGTATTCTGCGCCAGTTCGCACTCGTGATGGGGGAACATCAGGTCCATTCCGCCTCCGTGTATGTCGAAAGTCTCGCCGAGATATTTGGTGCTCATGGCCGAGCACTCCATATGCCAGCCGGGAAAACCGTCGCTCCACGGCGAGGGCCAGCGCATGATATGCTCCGGCGAAGCCTTTTTCCAGAGCGCGAAATCGGCCGGGCATCGCTTGTCGCCCTGTCCGTCGAGGTCGCGCGTCCCGCAAAGCATGTCGTCGAGCCGACGCCCGGACAGGATGCCGTAATCGTAATCCCGGTTGTAGCGTTCCACGTCGAAATAGACCGAACCGTTGCTGACGTAAGCATAACCGCGGTCGAGAATGCGCTGCACATAGGCTATCTGTTCGATGATATGACCGGAGGCGAGCGGTTCGATGGAGGGCGAAAGCACCCCGAGCGCACGCATGGCATCGTGGTAACGCTCCGTATAGTAGTGAGCTACTTCCATGGGTTCCAGCTCCTCGAGCCGCGCCTTCTTCGTTATCTTGTCTTCCCCCTCGTCGGCATCGTTCTCCAGATGGCCCACATCGGTGATGTTGCGCACGTAGCGCACCTTGTAACCGAGCGAACGCAGGTAGCGGAACAGCAGGTCGAAAGTAATGGCCGGCCGTGCGTGCCCCAGGTGCGGGTCGCCATAGACGGTCGGGCCGCAGACGTAGATGCCCACATGGGGCGGATTCACCGGTTCGAACTCCTCCTTGCGCCGGGTGAGGGTATTGTGGAGCATCAGCTTTGACTTCATATGCGGATATCTTTTAAATTCGGGTTCGGGACAATCCCGCACGGCGGGAAGCCCTGCGGTACGCATCGGCAGCACAGCCCCGCCGACGGTTCCGGCAGCCGCCGTTTGCGATGGTAAAAATAGCAACTTTAGCCGATAAGTCCGGAAGATTTGCAGTTTTACCCCTTTATTTTTTTACTTTTGTGAACCGGAGCATATTTTTTCCGCATTTTCTCCGTTCTAACGATTAAAAACCGCTCGGACAATACGAAAGCAGACAGATGAACTATTTCAAGAAGTACGACAGGATAACGGGATGGCTCGTGTTCGCCATAGCCGCTGCCGTTTACCTGCTCACCATGGAGCCCACCGCCAGCCTGTGGGACTGCGCCGAATTCATCGCGACCTCCTATAAACTCGAAGTGGGACACCCCCCCGGAGCACCGCTCTTCATGATGATATCGCGCTTCTTCACCCTTTTTGCCCCCGGAGCGGAATACGCCGCGGTCATGGTGAACACCATGTCGTCGCTGGCCAGCGCCTTCACCATCCTCTTTCTCTTCTGGAGCATCACGCACCTGGGACGCAGGATAACGGCTAACCGCGGCCAGGAACTCACACCGGCCCGCACATGGACCATTCTGGGCGCCGGCATCGTCGGTGCGCTGGCCTACGCCTTCACCGACACCTTCTGGTTCTCGGCCATCGAAGGGGAGGTCTATGCTCTCTCCTCGTTCTTTACGGCCGTGGTCGTATGGGCCATTCTCAAATGGGAGGAGGTGGCCGACGAGCCCCACGCCAACCGCTGGCTCGTGCTCATCGCCTACCTCATGGGGCTCTCCATCGGTGTACACCTGCTCAACCTGCTCGCCATTCCGGCCATCGTCTTTATCTACTATTTCAAGAAGACGCCGAAGGTGACCGCATGGGGCGTGGTCAAAGCCACGCTGATAGCGGCCGCCATCCTGCTCTTCATCAACAACATCGTCATTCCCTATACCGTAGCGGCGGGCGCCGTCGTGGACCGCTGGTTCGTCAACGGGCTCGGACTGCCGGTCAACAGCGGACTGCTGACCTTCGTGCTGCTGCTCATCACGCTGGTTGCCGGTGCCGTCTATCTCACCTACCGGAAAGGAATGGCGGTATGGAACACCATACTGCTCTGCCTGGGCGTCATCCTGATAGGTTACAGCAGCTACGCATCGGTGGTTATCCGCGCCGCGGCGAATCCGCCGATGAACAGCAACGACCCCGACAATGCCTACGGGCTTCTTTACCTCCTCAACCGCGACCAGTACGGCTCCGTACCGCTGCTGACGGGGGCCCAGTTCTCCATTCCCGATGCCCCCATCGAAGACGTGAAGTACGCCAAGAAATACTACCTCGACACGGAGGGCAAATACCGCGCTACCGAAAGCGTGGCGGACTATACCTATCCGGCCGAGTTCGTCACCCTCTTTCCCCGCATGTGGTCCACCAACCCCTCCCACATCGAAGGGTACAAACAGTGGAGCCAGATGGACAAAGGGAAGACGGTCTTCTACAAGGGAGAGCGCTACGAAGTCCCCACCGGCGCCCAGAACCTGCGCTACTTCTTCAGCTACCAGATGAACTTCATGTACTGGCGCTACTTCCTGTGGAACTTCGTGGGCAGGCAGAGCGACAACCAGTCCTACGGCGAAATCACCGACGGACAGTGGCTCTCCGGCATCGGCCCCATCGACCAGCTCTACCTCGGCCCGCAGAAAGAGCTACCCTCGGAGATGGCCGACAACAAGGGGCGCAACAAATACTACTTCCTCCCCTTCATTCTCGGCATCATCGGTCTGATTTACCAGCTCAACCGCGACCCGAAGAACTTCACCGTGGTGATGTGGCTCTTCGTCATGATGGGCATCGCGCTGGTCTTCTACTTCAACCAGACCCCGTCCGAACCGCGTGAAAGGGATTACATCTATGCCGGTTCGTTCTATGCCTTCTCCATCTGGATAGGGCTGGGTGTGATGTGCGTCAGGGAGTGGGTCGGAAAACTGACCCGCAAAGACAACGTGGCGACCTCCGCGATAGCCACTGCGGTATGCTGCTGCGTACCGGCGATATTGGCGGCACAGAACTGGGACGACCACGACCGCAGCCACCGCTACGTGGCGCGCGATATCGGCTACAACTACCTGATGACCTGCCTGCCGAACTCCATCATCATGAACTTCGGGGACAACGACACCTTCCCCCTGTGGTACAACCAGGAGGTGGAAGGCGTGCGGCCCGACGTGCGCATCATGAATACGAGCTACCTCGACGGAAGCTGGTACATCGACGAAATGAAGCACCGCTACAACGAGTCGGCCCCGGTACCCTTCTCGCTGCCGCAGCATAAATACGCGATGGCGGAGAACGACTTCATCTACGTGGAAGATGTGTTCCAGGAGCCCAAACCCATCAAGCAGGTCATCGACTTCATCCGCAGCGACGCCCCCATCAGCCGCATCAAACTCGACGAACAACTCGCCGTCGACTTCATCCCGACACGGACGCTTCTGCTGCCGGTGAACAAGGAGAATGCCGTGAAAAGCGGCATCGTCAAGCCGGAAGACGCCCACCTGATGGTCGATACGATAACCATCAACCTGCAGGCATCGTCGCTGCGCAAATCGGAGATGATGCTGCTCGACCTGCTCGCCAACTTCGACTGGGAGCGGCCGCTCTACGTCACCTCTCCCTCGCTGGTCGCCAATTTCGGTCTGCAGGATTACCTGCAGTTCGACGGTTATGCCTACCGGCTCGTCCCGATAAAGACGACCTACACGGACCTCTGGAATGCAGGCCGCATCGACACCGACCTCCTTTACCATAACCTGATGGAGGTCTATCGGTACGGCAACGTCGCCGACCCGCGCGTCTACGTGGACACCTTCGTCAACTACAACTTCAACGCAACCAACATCCGGATAGCCTTCGCAAGGCTGGGCGCCGAGCTCGCCCGACGCGGCGAAAAGGAGAAAGCGGTCGAAGTGCTCGACTACGGACTGGAACAGATGCCCGTATCGCAGTTCCAATACACCTATCAATACCTCCCCTACATCCGGGCCTACTACGAAGCAAGAGCCACCGAGAAGGGCGACGCCCTCTTCGACAGCTATGCGAAGAATCTCGAAGAGTACGTCGACTACTTCCTCTCCTTCCCGGACAACCGGCAGTATCTCATCGAAAACCAGTTCGCCGACAAGCTGACCGCACTCGCCGAACTGCACCGCATCGCCGAAAATTACGGACGCACCGACCGTGCGGCACGGATACTGAACCTTTTCGACTGGCTCTTCGGGCCGGAAGGACAAACGGACTATACGGAATACGAGCAGACCGTCCTCCCGACGGAATGACCGTTTATCCGGAATATTTTCGGTACGACAGAGCGGGGGCGGATGAATCATCCGCCCCCGCTTCCATGACTGCCGCTCTATGCACCCTCCCGGGCACCGGCATGCCGGCCGGCTCAATTCCCGACATCCAGTGCTGGCAGGTTGAGTACCCGCGCCCGCGTGACGGTAAACGGCTGCCTGGTACGTTTGGTAATCACGCTGCCGTCCGCCCGAGTGAACCGGAACTCCGTACCCGCGCCGTACTCGCCGGCAGGCAATACGGCATAAAATACCGAGGGCACATCGGTAAGCTGGACGGTTCCCGTCCAGACTATCTGAAATTCGCTGCCGTGCGAGGAGTTGAGAAAGGTGGTCTCATAGGTATTCTCATCCACCTGGAAGCGGCCGGTTATCTCCTTCTGCGGTGTGGTAGTATCGATATAAATCGTCTTGACGGAGATGTTGTCTCCCGTCACGGGAAAACAGATTAGACCGAAAGGACACACGAAATTCACCTTGCCGTCGGCACCCGCCGCACCGTACATGGGAAAATCGACGATATTTTCGATTCCGAGGTATATTTCGCGCGGAGCTTCGAGAACGACCTCCCTGTTCTCCGGCGTTATGGTGACAAACATGGCCGGATAACCGGCAATCAGCGAAGAATAGGTATCAGGCAACTCCATGGGCACCTGCACATCGGGGTCGCTCGAATACCCGAATCCGCTGTAAACGAATTCGGCCTGCCCCGTGCCGACGCCGCTCTGCAGATTGAACACACGCATAGCTCCCTGAACGCCCGTATCGAAATGAATGACAATCTGGTCGTTGGCCTTCCATACTATCGGATGGGGCACCGTTCCTTCCTGAATGACGGTACGCTGGGCGACACTGCCGTCAACAGCCTCCCCGAACAAGGCGGCAGGCGCCGCAGCCGATACAGGCTGTTCGATGGAAGCGTACAATACGAAATCCGAAACAGGAGGAACACCGTCCTGCTGTTTGTCACAGGCTACGAAAGCGAGAATGCCCAGCGCACTCGCCGCAGCGCACAAAAAATGTCCGACGTTTTTCATAAAACACCTCATTCCCAAAAATCCGCAGATGACGAGTTCAGGGTATCCTCCCCGACGCTCTCGATTGAATTACCCGTCGGCTGGACGGAAACGGCTATTCCCCGCTCCGCAGCGAACGACAAAGACTCGACGGCCGGCGCCAGATAGCGCCGTCGGCCACTTTCCAATATTTCTTCCATAATTTCGATTTTAACAATCTGTAACGATATATCAAACTGCAAACGACATGCCACATCCCCCGGCAAACGGTCTGCGAACGACAATACCGGCGAAAAGAGAGATATCCGCATCCCGCCGAAGAGAAGACGAAAAGAGCGTCCTCCGTGCGGTTCCCGGAACGGATACGGCAGAGTTGTGTACCCGGCGGCTATTCAGCGATGACACCCGAACCGACCAGCTCTTCTCCCGCATACCACGCGGCAAACTGTCCGGGGGTGATGCCGCGCTGCGGCGAATCGAACACGATGTAGGCCCCGTCGGCGCGAAGGTGCAACACCCCGCCCTGTAAAGGCTGGCGGTAGCGTATCCGGAACGAGAACGGCGCCTGCTTCCCTGCTGCGAACCGTCTGTCGGGACTCACCCAATGCACATCTCCGGGCAGAATCCGCAACGCCCGGCGGTAAAGGCCGGGGTGCCTCTGCCCCTGCCCGACATAGACCGTATTGGAGAACGTATCGGTAGCGATGATGAAAAGCGGTTCGGCCCGTCCGCTCACTCCGAGCCCCTTACGCTGGCCGATGGTGTAGTAGTGCGCACCGTTGTGTTCGCCCACCTTCACGCCGTCGGCCGGAGTATAACGGTACGGAAGCGCCAGCTCCTCAAGTCCCGTCCGAGCGGCAGCCTCCGCATAACCGGGCCAGTCGGCGGCTATCTCCACGATGTCGCCCTGCCGCGGAGCGAGTTTCTGCTGCAGGAAGAGGGGCAGGTCCACCTTCCCGACGAAGCATATTCCCTGCGAATCCTTGCGTTTGGCAGTGGCGAGCTGCTGCTCGGCTGCGATGCGGCGCACCTCGGGTTTCAACATGTCGCCGATGGGAAACATGGCCCGCGCAAGCTGCGCCTGCGAGAGCTGACACAAAAAATAGCTCTGGTCCTTGTTGGGGTCGGAACCCGCCAACAGCCGGTGATATACCCTTCCGCCGACCTCCTCGTCGCGGCGGCGGCAGTAGTGTCCCGTAGCGACGTAGTCGGCGCCGAGCTTCAACGCCTCTTCGAGAAACGCATCGAACTTTATCTCCCGGTTGCAGAGTACGTCCGGATTCGGGGTACGTCCGCGGCCGTACTCGGCGAACATGTAATCCACCACACGGGCCCGGTACTGTTCGCTGAGGTCCACGAAATGGAAAGGGATGTCGAGCCGTCTGGCCACCAGCTCGGCGAAGACCTGGTCGTCGTACCAGGGACAGTCGCCCTCGAGCGTTCCGGCGGTATCGTGCCAGTTACGCATGAAAAGCCCCACTACATCGTACCCCTGCTCCTTCAGCAGGTAGGCGGCCACCGACGAATCCACCCCGCCGGAGAGCCCCACCACAACCCTTGTCTTGCCATTCTCCATACGATTGCAAAATTACGACATAATCCGGGATATTCCGACACTCCTTTCGCATACCCGCCGACGGACGGCACGGAACAGGGACCGTCCGTAACTTTTTTATCGGAAACCGTCTTGCCGCCGCTGCCGTTCCGCGAAAAATCACTATATTTAGGAGATAAAATCGCAGGACGATGCAACACAGGGGAGAGCATACCCGCAACGGCAGACCCGACAAGGCGCGAACGCGCCGGGTTTCTGCCGCTGCGCCGCATCTCTTCTTTTTCCTTTTCCTGTCGGCTTCCGCTCTCCTGCCGCAGGAGGATGCCGCGGCCCAGCACAGAAAGGTATCGGCAGCCTTCTACAACGTCGAGAATCTGTTCGACACCATCTCCAGTCCGTTCCGCAACGACAGCGATTTCACCCCTTCCGGCCGCTATCGCTGGGACGCGGAACGCTACCGGACGAAACTTTCCCGCATCGCACGGACGATAGACGACGCGGGCTTCGATATCGTGGCTCTCGCCGAAGTGGAGAGCGAAAGGGCAGTACGCGATTTGACAGCCACGCTGGCAGACGACTACAACTTCATCCACCGCACCACTTCCGACCGGCGCGGCATCGACATCGCGCTGCTCTACAAAGGCGACAAGTTCTTCCCTTCGGAGGTAAGCCAGATACCCTCCGGCACCTCGCGCGAATTCCTCTTCGTCCGGGGCGACCTGATAGGACACGAAACGGGCCTGCTGGTGTGTCACCTCCCCTCGAAATTCAACGACAAATCCTACCGTACCGGTGCGGCCGTCCGGCTCGCGGCTGTGGCCGATTCGCTCCTGTGCAAGGCCGGATGCGAACGGCTTCTGATCATGGGCGATTTCAACGGAGAGCTGCACGAACCGGCATTCCGGAAAGCCTTCGGCCGCGGGCGGAACGGAGCATACGCAGAAGGGAAGTTCCGCAACGCGCTCCATGAATGTGCCCGCGGCGGATTCGGCTCATACTGCTGGAATGGCCAATGGCTGCTGTACGACAACATCCTCGTATCGGAATCCCTTGCGGGGGACGAAGGACTGCATATCACGCAGGCCGGGGTATTCGTAAGGAAATACCTGCTCACCGGAGACGGGGCGGACACCCCTTCCCGGGAAAGGCGCGGATATCCTTTCAGAACCTTTTCCGGGGCACGATATTTGGGAGGATACAGCGACCACCTCCCGGTATTTGTTATTTTAAGCAGATAATTTTGCAGATGGGTTAAAAATTTAGTATCTTCGCGTCCCCTTGCACCCCTCTGTGCATTCCGCGGGGAAGAAACCGGAAAACACGGTTAAAAATGTCACTTCAGTTGTAAACAGATAAATAACTAAAATCCTATGTCAACAGTCAAGAGAGTCTACACGTTCGGCAACAAGCAGGCCGAAGGCAACGGCAAGATGCGGGAACTGCTCGGCGGCAAAGGCGCCAACCTGGCGGAGATGAACCTCGTGGGAATCCCCGTCCCCCCCGGATTCACCATCACCACCGAAGTATGTACGGAATATTACGAGAAGGGACGCGACGCCGTGGTCGAAATGATACGTCCCGAAGTGGAGAAAGCGATTAAAGGCATAGAGAAACAGACGGGCATGACGTTCGGCAGCGACACCATGCCGCTGCTGGTCTCGGTACGTTCGGGAGCCCGTGCCTCCATGCCGGGCATGATGGATACCATTCTGAACCTCGGGCTCAATGACACCGCCGTGAAGGCACTTGCCAAGCGTACGGGCAACGACCGTTTCGCATGGGACTCCTACCGCCGTTTCGTACAGATGTACGGCGACGTGGTGCTCGGCATGAAACCGCAGAGCAAAGAGGACGAAGACCCGTTCGAGGTCATCATCGACGAGATGAAGAAGGAGCGCGGCGTCAGGCTCGACACGGAGCTCTCCACCGACGACCTCAGGGAACTGGTCGTGAAGTTCAAGGCGGCCGTCAAGGAGCGCACGGGAGCCGATTTCCCCACCAACCCGTGGGAGCAGCTCTGGGGCGCCATCATGGCCGTGTTCCAGAGCTGGATGAACGAACGCGCCATTCTCTACCGCAAACTCAACAACATCCCGGCCGAATGGGGTACCGCAGTCAACGTACAGGCGATGGTCTTCGGGAACATGGGCGACCGGTCGGCGACCGGCGTAGCCTTCACCCGCGACGCAGCGACCGGCGAAAACATCTTCAACGGCGAATACCTCATCAACGCACAGGGAGAGGATGTCGTGGCCGGTATCCGCACCCCGCAGCAGATAACCCTCGAAGGTTCGCGCCGCTGGGCCGCCGCACAGGGGGTAAGCGAAGAGGAGCGCAAGGCCAAATACCCCTCCCTGGAGGAGGCGATGCCCGCCGCCTACAAGGAGTTGTTCGACATACAGGAGCATCTGGAGCGCTACTTCACCGACATGCAGGACCTCGAGTTCACCATACAGGACGGCAAACTGTGGATGCTCCAGACGCGTAACGGCAAACGTACCGGCGCGGCCATGCTCAAGATAGCGATGGACATGCTCGCCGAAGGGCTCATCGACGAAAAGACGGCCGTACTCCGATGCGAACCGGCCAAACTGGACGAACTGCTCCATCCCGTATTCGACGCCACGGCGATGAAAAATGCCAAGGTACTCACCAAGGGTCTTCCCGCCTCGCCCGGCGCAGCGACCGGCGAAGTGGTCTTTTTCGCCGAGGACGCCGCCAAGTGGAACCGCGACGGCCGGAAAGTCATCCTCGTGCGCATCGAAACCTCGCCCGAAGACCTCAGCGGCATGAATGCGGCGGAGGGTATCCTGACGGCCCGCGGAGGCATGACCTCGCACGCGGCCGTAGTGGCCCGCGGCATGGGCAAATGCTGCGTATCGGGTGCCGGAGAGCTCATCATAGACTATAAAGCCCGGACCATCCGCATAGGCGACACCCTCATCCGGGAGGGCGACTGGATTTCCCTGAACGGCTCGACGGGCGAAGTCTATCTCGGCCAGGTAGCGACCAAGGCCGCCGAACTCAACGACGATTTCACCAAACTCCTCGGCCTGGCCAAGAAGTATTCGGTAATGAGGGTACGCGCCAACGCCGACACCCCCGGCGACGCCCGGACGGCATTCTCTTTCGGTGCGGAGGGTATCGGTCTCTGCCGCACGGAACACATGTTTTTCGAAAATACCCGTATCAAGGCCATGCGCGAGATGATTCTCGCCGATGACGAAGCCGGCCGCCGCGTGGCGCTCGCCAAGCTGCTGCCGATGCAGCGCGGCGACTTCGAAGCGCTCTTCGAGGTGATGAACGGCTATCCCGTCACCGTCCGCCTGCTCGACCCGCCGTTGCACGAATTCGTTCCGCAGGACGAGAAGGGCCAGCGCGAAATGGCAGCGGAGATGAATGTCAGCTACGACAAAATCAAAGCGCGCGTCGATGCGCTCCACGAAGTGAACCCGATGCTCGGCCACCGCGGATGCCGCCTGGGCAACACCTATCCGGAAATCACCGAGATGCAGGCACGCGCCATCATCGAGGCGGCCATGAACGTCGAAAAACGCGGCATTCCGGTCAAGGTGGAAATCATGGTGCCGCTGGTGGGCAACCACAAGGAGCTCCGCTACCAGCGGGATATCATCGAACATGTCGCCGAAGAGGTCTTCGCCGAACGCAATGACAAGATGGAGTACATGGTGGGGACGATGATAGAGATACCGCGTGCGGCCGTGACTGCCGACCAGATAGCCGAGGTAGCCGATTTCTTCTCGTTCGGCACGAACGACCTCACGCAGATGACGCTCGGATTCTCGCGCGATGACATCGGCAAGTTCCTGCCCGTCTACCTCGACAAAGGGCTCATCAAGGCCGACCCGTTCCAGACGCTCGACCAGAACGGTGTGGGACAGCTCGTCAAAACGGGCGTCTTCAAGGGCCGCGATGTGAAACCGCAGCTCAAGTGCGGCATCTGCGGCGAACACGGCGGCGACCCCGCTTCCGTGGAGTTCTGCCACTTCGCGGGCCTCAACTACGTATCCTGCTCGCCGTTCCGGGTGCCCATCGCATGGCTGGCTGCCGCCCATGCCGCCCTGAAATAACGGCAGCATACACCACAGACAGGGCGGGCCGTCCATTGAGGACGGCCCGCCCTGTCTGTACGCCTTCCCGGCAGCAAGTCCGAGGCCGTCCGTCCCGCCGGACAGATTCCCGGAGCGGCGAAAAGTACCGACGACATACTCCACCGGGCATCTTCCGCGTTCTATGAATGAACCGTCCACAGCAAATAATAATCCGTCCACGCCGAAAACGAACGGCAGAAAATACAGCTCCGCGGAGCGATGCAAACACTCCGGACGACATATATACGCACTGAACGGTGCTTCACCGCCCGGAAATACGGCACGGATAAAATAAAAACATCCGTCGGAATCCGGAAGCAATTTAAGCACAATGCGGCCATAAAAAGCGGCCCCTTGTTATGCAAATATCCAAAAAGAATGAATATGCAAATTTATTAACACCCCCATTTTACATATATATTTTATCGTTAGCTTTGTACAGGAATTTGTTGGACAGGCTTTGCCGTCCGAGTTACACATAACCTATCAAACAACTAAGTAACATTTATGAAAAGACTTTTTTCTGCAAAACTCATCGCAGCTCTTTCCGTCGCGGCAGCCGTACTGACAGGCTGTACTACCGGAACGGAAGAGACTCTTCAGTACGTCAATCTGAGCCAGGTGTCGTGCTCGTTCCTGGGCGAAGGGAATCAGCCGCTGGTCATCGAGGTGAAAGCCTCCCCGGCCACGTGGGAAGCCACTCCCGGGGCAACGTGGGTAAAGGTGGAGCGCACGGACGACCGGACGCTCACCGTGACCGTCGATGACAACGACACCGGTGCCGAACGCAGCACCACCATCGCCATCGTAGCCGACCAGGCTTCGCAGGAGATACGCGTGAACCAGCTCGCCAAGGACAACGAATTCGCCCGTTTCCGCAAGCTGGACACCTTCCAGATGGGGGCTGCCATGTCGCCCAGCGGCAAGTATGCCGGCGGTTTCACCGCTTCCATCGCACCGGACGACTCTTTCCAGTACTCCCCGACCATCGTGGACCTGGAGACCGGCGAAGTCTATGAATTCGGTCCCTATCCGGAATCGCTCTATTACCTGACCCAAACCATGGCCATCACCGACCAGGGTCTGCTCTTCATCAGCGACGGGTCGAACGGCGGCCAGATAGCCATCGACCTCACCGGCAATATCTTCATTCCGGAGGCACCGGCCGGCTTCACCAGTAAACCCGACATCCAGGGTACTTCGGCCGACGGCAAATATTGGGTAGGTTACGGCATGAAAGGCAAAGTAGGGGAGGAGCCTGCACCGTGCAAGGCGCTGCTGTGGACGGACGGCGTTCCGGCCGAACTTCCCTGGCCCGACCTCAACTACCGTAACGAAGAGGTGTGGTACGGCGGCATGGCCCGCGGCATCTCCGCAAACGGCGAAATCATCTACGGTACCTCGTGGGAGAACTGGGACTTCGGCATGCTCTACTGGGTAAACAACGGTGCGAATACCGAAAAACCGAAATGGGTCGGCGAAGACGTGCGCGAAGTATGGGAAGAGACCATGAAGAACAGCGACGGTACCGAATATACGACGCATCTGGTAAACGGTCTCATCTGCCAGGCACAGCTTACCAAAATCAGCCCCAACGGCAAATGGATTGCCAGCTCGTACCGCACTGAAACACCTGCAGAAGACCGGCTTTCGATAGTCACGACGCAGACGGCCGCCTTCTACAACACCGAGACTGAGACGACGACTATCGTCAGCGACTACGGCGAATCGGTCGGCGTACACGTGACCGACGACGGTATCGGCTTTATCGGCATCGGTACGCTGGGCATCTCGTCGGGTGCGGTGTACGACCTGAATACGGGAACCGACCTGGGCAGCACGCAGGACTGGGTATATGACAACTACGGCATCATCATCCCAGCCGGTTACATCAACTACGTTTCCGCAGACGGCCGGTTCGTGCTCGGCACCAAGGCCGAATCTTCGGCAGGTGGGGTAAACTTCATCAACTGGTACATCGCTCCCCCCGTAGCAAAGTAACATACCTATCGGATAACCGCCGGCCTTTCCCAGGCCGGCACCAAAAATCGAAGGCAACCGACCGCTCGCGGCCGGTTGCTCTTTTTATGGCCATCCATGCCGCAACCGCCAATCCCTTCTATTTCTCTATTCCACTTTCTCCCCCGACACTTCACTTTTCCGACCTCCGATACCCGGCCTCCGATACCCGGCCTCCGATACCCGGCCTCCCGGCCTGACCCGCCTTCCGGCCAAGGAAGACCGGAAAGGGAAATCGTCCTTCATTTTGTGATATTCATAGCAATGACGCAGAAATACGTGAATTTCACAACAACTATATATATTATTGACTTATTTATATATAATTATTATGTTTGTTCGAAATGGACGACGGTCTGCCCAACGACCGCCGCCGAAACGATTAAATTAACCAATTAACTGACAAGCCATGAAAAGAATCTTATCAGGCAGTATCGCAGCTGCGATGTTCTTGTTATCCTCCCTGTCGGGATGCGTGAAAACGGAAGAGACATTCCATTACGTAAAACTCAGCCAGGTGGCCTGCTCGTTCGACGGTGACGGCAACACCCCGCTGGCCATTACCGTCGAAACTTCGCCCGCAGCATACGAAATCACCCCCGGCGACACTTGGGTGAAAGCGGAAAAGAGCGAAGAGGACAACACTCTCATCCTGACGGTAGCGGACAACGACACCGGTGCCGAAAGGAGCACGGTCATCATCGTCACGGCCGGAAGCGCCTCCCGGGAAATCACCGTACAGCAGCTCACCCGCGACAACCGGATTGCACGCTACCGCAAACTGGATACGTTCTCGTCAATGGGCGGTGCCATGTCGCCCAGCGGCAAATACGTGGGCGGGTTCTCAGAGCAAGTAGACGAAAACGACATGTGGTACTTCACGCCCATCATCATCGACACGGAAACAGGCGAGAAGCATGAGTTCGGTCCTTATCCGCAGTCGCTGTATGCTTTATCCCAGGCGAACGCCATCACCGACCAGGGACTGCTCTTCATCAGCGACGGCCAGAACGGCGGCCAGATAGCCATCGACCTTACCGGCAATATCTTCATTCCGGAAGCGGCCGGATACACGAACAAACCCGAGGTCTCGCAAACATCGTCCGACGGGAAATATTGGGTGGGATACATTCAGGCCGGCATGTTCAAACCGCTGCTGTGGACGGAGGGCACAGTCGCCGAACTCCCGATGCCGGCCTTGAATTACCGTAACGAAGAGTTCTGGGCAGGTGTCCTGGCCCGCGGCATCTCCGCAAACGGTGAAATCATCTACGGAACCTCGTGGGAAAACGACGATTGCGGCATGCTCTACTGGAAAAACAACGGCACGACCGTCGAAGAGCCCAGATGGGTAGGCGACGACATACGCCGGCTCACTCCGGTCATCGTCGAGGATTGGATGGGCGAGTATGAATACAACCTCGTGGACGGCTGCATCTGTACGGCCGAGACTACGAAAGTCAGTCCATCCGGCAAATGGATTGCCACCACCTACCGGAAAGAAGAGGTGGGCAGCGACGGCTTCATAGCATACGTCCAGCGGCCCGCATTCTACAACACCGAAACCGAAACGACCACCGTAGTGGAGGATTACGGTGAAGCCACGGGCATGCACGTCACCGACGACGGCATCGCCTTCATCGGCATCGGCACGATGTTCATCACCGAGGGCAAAGTTTACGACCTCAACACGGGTACCGACCTGGGCAACATGGCGGACTGGGTCGCCGAGAATTACGGTATCATCATTCCGGGAGGCGTCATCGAATACATATCGGCAGACGGCCGATACATATTCGGTATGTCCGTGAACGCGCTCGGCAACGGCTTCGACGACTGGTACATCGCCCCTCCCCTGCAATAATCCGTGCCTGCACGGCCAGAAAGACAGCGGCAGTCCCGACAGGGCTGCCGCTGTTCCGTAGAACGGAAACGGTTCAGCCGCGAAAGTACCTGCCTACCCACCCGCGGCCGAACAAGGCAGGTACGACAAAAAAACGGCCCGCCGCAGTGCCCCGGCGGTACCGGCCCCACACCGCCGCCATCCGTCAGTTCCCATTCAACCACGGCACAATACGTCATCATTTTACATGTACCCCACAGGAGCCTCTCCCGCCCCCCTCTTTCTCCCCGGCAACAAACCACCACACAAAATATATAAATCAATAAAATAAATACAAAGAATCCGCTCATCTCATCAATCCCGCCGTTAAAAATAACACGCTGCAAGGAATATCTCCCCTTATACATGCAACACGCTGCCGTGACAATCTACAACCCGAACATGCATGGAACATCAAAAAAGAAATATGCAAATTTCACAACATGTGTTATTATTCATTTTATTTTATTATTATGTTTGTATCCGTACATAAAAACACTTCCCCGGGGCCTTGTACAGACAAAAAACCTAAAAAACCATCCAAACATGAACAGAAAACCATTTTACAAAAGCATGGCAGGACTTCTGGTTCTCGCAGCGCTGACAGGATGTACGACCGACCAAGAGGAGTACCACTACGTAAACCTCAGCCAGATTGCATGTACTTTCCTCGGCACGGATAATCAACCGCTCGAAATCACCGTCAAAACTTCGCCCACAGCATATGAAGCCTCGCCGGGGGCTACCTGGGTAAAGGCAGAAAAGAGCGAAAACGGAACAACTCTCACGCTAACCGTGGAGGACAACAATACGGGTACGGAAAGAAACACCGTCATCGTCGTAACAGCCGGACAGGCTGCACAGGAGATTATAATCAACCAACTTCCCACCGAAAACGAATTCGCCCGTTACAGAAGGATGCTGAATTTTTCGAGCGGGGGCGTCATGTCTCCCAGCGGTAGGTACATCGGCGGTTATGTCCCCTCTCTGGCCGCCGATGATTCCTGGCTTCGTTCGCCAACCATCATAGACCTCAAAACAGGCGAAGTTTACGAATTCGGTCCTTTCCCTGAAGCACTGTACTATTTTACCAATACATCCTGCATTACCGATCAGGGGCTACTTTTTATTGATGACGGTTATAACGGCGGGCAGATAGCCATCGACCTCACCGGCAATATCACTGTTCCCGCAGCACCAAGCGGGTTCGAGTGTAAACCAACGATTTCAGAGACTTCCGCAGACGGTCGGTATTGGGTAGGTTACGCAAAAGAAGGATATGGATTGGGATATTTGTACAAGCCATTGCTCTGGATTGACGGTGTACCGCACGAACTGCCCATACCCGATAAAAATTTCCGCGATGAAGAAATCTGGGTCGGCGTCATGGCCCGCGGCATCTCCGCAAACGGCGAAATCATCTACGGCACCTCGTGGGAGAACTCCGATTTCGGCATGCTCTATTGGGTAAACAACGGCGAAAATACAGGAAAACCGAAATGGGTAGGCGAAGATGTACGAAAAGTAACCCCTGTCGTACTCGAACGTCCGGACGGAACAACCTACGAAACCCACATTGCCGACGGTCTCATCTGCGATGCAACCGCCACGAAAATAAGTCCCTCCGGAAAATGGATAGCCAGCACTTACCGTACCGAAGAAATAAGCGAAAACAAGCAGGCAATCAAAAAAATACAAAAAGCTGCCTTCTATAATACGGAAACAGAAACGACGACTATCGTAGAAGATTACGGCGAATCCATGGGAATGTATGTCACCGACGACGGCATCGCCTTCATCGCTATCGGTACATATGCCTCCACATCATCTGTCGTTTACGATTTGAATACGGGTACCGACCTCGGCGACATGGCCGATTGGATAAAAAACAATTACGGAATCATCGTCCCGGACGGAAACATCAGCCGTATAACACCCGACGGTTCATGTGTACTCGGATTTTCGCCATTGGCATCTGCATCCGGAGTAAATTTCTTTTGGTGGTACATCGCGCCGCCCCTCGAGGAATAACTACACTAACCTAAATACATACAACTATGAAAAAGCTATTATTCATCGCGGCGGCCTGTCTGCTCGCCGCCGCATGTACGCCACAGGACGGGGGCGGAGAGACCGCTTCCCTCGAGGTCTCGCCCAAGTCGCTTACTT
>ERZ827498.1254-NODE-1254-length-29003-cov-3.706819_pt1 | contig 29003 bp, 26 predicted proteins | sample MGYA00519865_ERZ827498 | MGnify/ENA primary metagenome ERZ827498 (study PRJEB31778, sample SAMEA3449328) | human gut metagenome | biome: human gut; feature: human-associated habitat; material: faeces | place: United Kingdom | collected 2010/2012 ...
CTAGCGGCGATTGATTTCTTGTTCTGTAGGGGCGAACAGTGTTCGCCTGCCACTGCACTTTCTATCTTTGGAAAAATTTTATTATCGGATCAATTTAATATGTGTGTTAATATAGAGTTTACATAAATAAAAAATAATATAGAGGTATGACCTCGAAAAGGAGCTAATTATTATGGGAAGATTATTTGGAACTGACGGCGCAAGAGGAGTAGCTATCACAGAGCTTACCTGTGAGCTTGCTATGCAGATAGGCAGGGCTGCCGCAATGGTACTCACAAAGGAAACAAACCACAAGGCAAAGATAATCATAGGCAAGGATACCCGTATCTCAGGCGACATTCTGGAGTCCGCACTGGTGGCTGGTATCTGCTCAGTCGGCGCAGACGCTCATATACTCGGTGTTGTTCCTACCCCTGCCGTTGCAATGCTTGTAAAGAAATACAACGCAGACGCAGGCGTTATGATATCCGCTTCACACAATTCTGTTGAGTTTAACGGCATAAAGCTTTTCTCTGGCACAGGCTTCAAGCTTTCTGACGAGATAGAAAACGAGATAGAAGCACTTATCCTAGACACACCTGAAAAGATAGAGCTTAAGGACGGCTGTGATATAGGTCACGTTTATTACGAAAAGGACGCAGCTTGGGATTATATCCGCTACGTTATGAAAACAGTTCAGACAGATTTCAACGGTATCCGTGTGGCACTTGATTGTGCGAATGGCTCAGCTTCCGTGTGCGCACAGAGAATTTTCGAGGGACTTGGGGCAAAGTGCATAATGCTCAACGATAAGCCGGACGGAACGAATATAAATAAGGATTGCGGCTCAACACATATCGAGGGTCTGCAAAAGGCAGTTGTTGATAATCATTGCGATATAGGTCTTGCCTTTGACGGCGACGCTGACAGATGTCTTGCAGTTGACGAAAAGGGCGAGCTTATCGACGGTGATAAGATACTTGCTATCTTCTCAAAATATATGAAGAACATGGGTATCCTCAAAAATAATACCTGCGTTGTTACCGTTATGACAAACCTTGGCTTCTTCAAGTATGCAAAGGCAAACGGCATCGTTGCCGCTACCACAAAGGTTGGCGACAGATACGTTCTTGAAGAAATGCTCAAGGGCGGTTATAATATAGGCGGTGAGCAGTCAGGTCATATTATTCTTCTTGACTATGCAAACACAGGCGACGGTGAGCTGACAGGTACAAAGCTTCTGACAGTCCTCAAATGTACAGGCGAAAAGGCAAGCGAGCTTGCTTCCTGCATGGAGTGCTATCCACAGGTGCTTGTGAACGTTAAGATAACAGCAGACAAAAAGGGTATGTGGGATAAAGTCCCTGAGATAACAGACGCTATAAAGATGTATTCCGAAAAGCTTGGTGACGAGGGCAGGATACTTGTTCGTGAGTCAGGCACAGAGCCTCTTGTTCGTGTTATGATAGAGGGCAAGAGAACAGGCATAATCACAGAATATGCACACAAGATAGCGGAGCTTATCGAAAAAATGTAAGGTGATATTTTGAAAATAGCTTTGATAAATGGTCAAAACCATAAAGGCTCTACATATCATATAGGCAGAATGTTAGCCGATAAACTTGGCGGCGAGGTGACAGAGTTCTTCCTGCCGAGAGATTTCGGCGAGTTTTGCTGCGGCTGTACCAATTGCTTTATGAAAGGCGAAGAAAAGTGTCCTCACTATGAGAAGCTCGACCCTATCACCAAAGCGGTGGACGAAGCAGACGTGCTGATACTTACTTCCCCTGTGTATGTCTACCACTGCACAGGCTCGATGAAAGCATGGCTCGACCATTACGGCTGGCGCTGGATAGTCCACCGCCCAGAGGAGAAAATGTTCTCAAAGCGTGCTGTGGTCATATCTACAGCCGCAGGTGCAGGCATGAAAAGCACTAACAAAGATATGGCGGATAGCTTGTCATTCTGGGGAGTGCCTAAGATATATAAGATAGGCTTCGGCATACACGCAACGAGCTGGAGCAAGGTTTCAGACAAAATGCTTGCGAAGATAGAGAAAAAGACCGACAGCATTGCCGCAAAGCTTAAAAGCGACAGCTTTGAGCCAAAGGTCAGCCTTAAAGGCAGAATGTTTTTCACTATTTTCCACTTTGCAAACAAAAAGGGCTGGAACCCTGCTGACAGTGCATATTGGCAGGCAAAGGGCTGGACGGAAAATAAAAGGCCGTGGAAAAAGTAAATTTTATATAAGGATAAAAAATATGAGAATTGCAGAAAACTGGAAAGACTATAAGATAATAGATACTTCAAGCGGAGATAAGCTTGAAAGCTGGGGCGGCAAGGTGCTTGTAAGACCTGACCCTCAGATAATCTGGAAGTCACCGAAGCGTTCTGACCTTTGGACAAAGGCAGACGGCATTTATCACCGTTCCTCAAAGGGCGGCGGCGAATGGGAATACAGAAAGCGCCTGCCTGAAAGCTGGAACATAGGCTATAAGAATTTGAAGTTTATAATCAGACCAACGGGCTTCAAGCACACAGGTCTTTTCCCTGAACAGGCTGTGAACTGGGACTTCATGGCTGATAAAATAAGAAACGCAGACAGAGAGATAAAGGTGTTAAACCTCTTTGCATACACAGGCGGAGCTACCCTTGCCTGTGCTGAAGCAGGTGCAAGCGTTTCACACGTTGACGCATCAAAGGGCATGGTGCAGTGGGCAAGAGAGAACGCCACTGTGTCAGGGCTTTCCGATAAGCCTATTCGCTGGCTTGTAGACGATTGTGAAAAGTTCGTTCAGCGTGAGATACGCCGTGGCAAGACCTATGACGCTATCGTTATGGATCCTCCGTCCTACGGCAGAGGACCTGGCGGAGAGATATGGAAGCTTGAAGATTGTATCTATGACCTTGTAAAGACCTGCTCAGGCGTTTTGAGCGACGAGCCGCTTTTCTTCCTGCTCAACAGCTATACCACAGGACTTTCACCCTCAGTTATGGCATATATCCTTAGAGATGTCCTCGGAACGAGGTTTGGCGGAAACGTCACGGCTGATGAGATAGGATTGCCTGTAGAGGCAACAGGCGGTGTGCTGCCATGCGGTTCAACGGCAATTTGGCAGAAATAGCTTTGCTATAGTAAGGAATGGTGTTCGCATGAAATATACTGAGAATTATGTTTATATGTACGGTCAAATGATCTCCACCTGTTCGTTTCTTCTTGACGGTGATTTTCCAAAGGCAGACGGCACGGCAGAGATAAAGGAAAAGTATCACCTTGTCGGTGGTGAGACCGGAACAGCGGCGGCTGTTCTTTGCAGTCTGAATGTGCCTGTAAAGCTTGGCGGTACTCACCTTGGAAGCGGCAATGAAAAGCTTATAAAGGATTATTTTGCAGACAAGACCGCTGACCTTTCGGAGCTTGTAACAGAGGGTTTCGAGGGCGTGACCGACTATGTTATCATAGATAAAAATACACGCACCTGTTTTGGCGAGTGGGATAAGCTTTATTCACGTCCGGAGCCTTTTTATGAACAGCCTTCGGAGGAGTCAGTGAAAAATTCAGCCTGCGTTGCGGCTGACCCTTATTTTGGTGATAAGATAGCCGAGTATTGCGTAAAATATGGCAAGAAATATGTCACCATAGATTGTGCCTATGACAGCTATATCCATGAGCATTGTGCAGTAAATTGCATATCTCATCAGCACCTTGATGAATATTATCCGGATAAAAGCTATGATGAGCTTTTCAGTCTTTATACAGATAATACAGAAGGGCTTGTGATATTTACCCTTGGCGAAAAGGGTGCGATGTATGGCAGAAAGGGTGCTGTGCCAAAGATGTGCCCTGCATTTAAAGTAGACGTAGTGTCAACACTTGGCGCAGGGGACAGCTTTAAGGCAGGCGCTGTATATGGGCTTTATAAAGGTCTTGATGACGATACATTGGTGAAAACAGCCTGTGCTGTGGCAGGTGCGGCGGTGGAAAAGTTCCCTATCGCACTTTATCCGCCAACAGTAAAAGATATTGAAAAGCTTATGGGCAATATGTAGGGGCGAACAGCGTTTGCATACCCATATATTATAATAAGGTATAAACCAAAATTTCAGACAGGAGGAAAGGTTATGTCTTTTGATTTTGATGAACTTAAACACAAGGCAGGAAATATGCTTGAAAAGGGCAAAGAAAAAGCTCACGAGGCTGCTGAAAGTGAAAATGGGCAGAAGATAAAGAGCAAAGCAGAAGAGCTGTTTGAAAAGGGAAAGGAAAAAGCCCACGAGTTCGCCGAGAGCGAAACGGGCAAAAAGGTAAAGAACAAGGCTGAAAAGCTCCTTGACAAAGGAATAGACAAAGCCGAGAATGTTTACGAAAAGCATAAGGAAAGAAAGGCTGAACAGAAAGAACAGCCTGAAGATAAGGAATAAACTAAATTTGGTAAGGAAAGTGAAATGAGCAGTTTTATTGAAATAAAGGATCTGCACTTTTCCTATGTGAACGACCTTGAAGAGCCACCTGTTAAAACGGAGGTGCTTAAAGGCATTAATCTGAACATAGAAAAAGGCGAGTTCGTGGCAGTGCTTGGTCATAACGGCTCAGGCAAATCTACACTTGCAAAGTGCATAAACGCTATAAATCTTCCTGAGTCGGGGGCTGTCTATGTGAACGGCATGGACACTTTGGACGAAAATAACCTCTTGCCTATAAGAGAAAAGGTGGGCATGGTGTTCCAAAACCCTGATAACCAGATAGTTGCAACTATCGTGGAGGAGGACGTGGCTTTCGCCCTTGAAAATATGGGCGTCGAGCCGAATGAGATACGCAGGCGTGTTGACGAGGCTCTTAAAACCGTCGGTATGTATGAATACAGACTTCATGCACCTCATAAGCTTTCAGGCGGACAGAAACAGCGTGTGGCTATCGCAGGCATAATCGCAATGAAGCCTGATTGTATACTTCTTGACGAGCCTACCGCCATGCTCGATCCTCACGGCAGGGACGAGGTAATGAAAACTGTCAAAATGCTCAACGAGCAGGGCGTTACTATCGTGTTGATCACTCATTATATGGAGGAAGCCGCACAGGCACAGCGTGTTGTTGTAATAGACGGCGGCGAGGTCATAATGGATAACGTTCCGAAGAAGATATTTTCAAATGTGGAAACCATGAAAAATCTAGGACTTGACGTGCCACAGGTGACAGAGCTTTGCTGGGAGCTTAAAAGGGCAGGCTATGACATCTCTACCGAGATAATCCACGAGGACGAGTGCGTTCAGAAGCTTTATGAAATGCTTAAGTGATAGGGAGTAACAATGGCAGTAATTAAAACGGAAAACTTGACTTATGTTTACGGCGAGGGTACGCCCTTTCGCAAAACAGCCGTAGACAATGTTAATATAGAGATAAATGACGGCGAAATGGTGGGTATAATAGGACATACAGGCTCAGGCAAATCTACCCTTATCCAGCATTTCAACGGTCTTTTGAAGCCCACGAGCGGAAGCGTCTATATAGACGGAGAAAGGCTGTGGGACGATAAATCAAGGCTTCGCCCTATAAGATTTAAGGTGGGTCTTGTGTTTCAGTATCCTGAGTATCAGCTCTTTGAGGAGACCTGTTATAAGGATATCGCATTCGGACCTAAGAATATGGGTATCAAGGAAGATCAGATAGACAAGTATGTGAAAGAGGCAGCAAGAATGGTAGGGCTAAGCCCTGAGATACTTGACAAATCGCCTTTCGAGCTTTCAGGCGGACAGAAAAGGCGTGTAGCTATAGCAGGCGTTATGGCAATGAACCCAAAGGTGCTTATCCTTGACGAACCTGCTTCGGGTCTTGACCCAAAGGGCAGAGAGCAGATACTTGGCCTTATAAGAGAGTATCATGAGCAGATGAAAAACACTGTTTTGCTGGTATCCCATTCTATGGAAGATATCGCAAAGAACGTTTCAAAGATACTCGTCATGAACGAATCGAAGCTTTTCTGCTATGACGATACAGTAAAGGTGTTCCACCGCTCTGAGGAGCTTGTGTCAATGGGACTTGCAGTGCCACAGATAACAAGAGTTATAAACAGGCTCAAAGCCATGGGCATTGATATTAAGGACGATGTGTATACAGTTGGCTATGCGAAAAAAGTCATCCTTGAAATGCTGGAGCAGAAAAAGAATAAGTAAGCAGCGGACTGCCTTTGACCCATATGAGCAGAGAGCAGGACTGTGTAAGTTGAGATAGAAAATTGGAGGAATATACCTTGATAAAGGATATTACTATAGGACAGTATTTTCCCGGAAATTCTGTCATTCACCGAATGGACGCACGAATAAAGATAATAATGACGGCGGTTTTCATAGTAATGCTTTTCGCCGCAAACAGCGTGTGGGGACTTCTTGTGGGCATAGCTTTTACTATTCTCACTTTTATCATATCGAAAATACCCGGCAAACTCATGCTAAAAAGCTTAAAGCCTATCGTGCCGATAATAATATTCACGGCGATACTCAATCTGCTTTTTATCAGAACGGGCAAAGCCTATTTTGAGTGGAAATTTCTCAAGATAACCGATGAAGGCGTTGACACGGCAGTGTTCATGATGATAAGGATAATCTGCCTTATCGTGGGTACTTCGCTTCTTACCTACACCACCTCGCCTATCGACCTGACAGACGCTATCGAAAGATTGCTTTCACCGCTGAAAAAGATAAAAGTGCCTGTCCATGAGCTTGCAATGATGATGACTATTGCCCTGAGATTTATCCCTACCCTTATCGAGGAAACAGACAAGATAATGTCAGCCCAGAAAGCAAGAGGAGCGGATATGGAAACAGGCTCGCTCATACAGAAAGCCAAAGCCCTTATCCCAGTGCTGATACCGCTTTTTGTGGCATCGTTCAGACACGCTGAGGAGCTTGCTCTCGCAATGGAGTGCCGTTGCTATCACGGCGGAGAGGGCAGAACAAGAATGAAACAGCTCCATATGAGCATAGTCGATCTCTATGGCTCTATATTCTGCGTGCTGTTCCTTGCAGGCGTTATCGTCATAAATATAGTCGTTTAGGAGGGGTATTATGAGCAGTGTTTTTAAAGATATGGATCAGGACGACAGACTTGATGCTTTGGAAAGAAAAGTCAAGAAACTTGAGAGAAATGCAAATGGGGGAAGTAAAATGTCAGGCATTATAAAAGAACTTATCGGCAGAGAATGTACCATTGACGGCGATGGGATTTATGGTCATAGCTGTACTATTCTTGACGCAGACGACGAGTGGGTAAAGCTTATCGTCCACGAAAAGAAAAGCGACAGCACCATGATAGTAAGACTTGACAATATAGATTCCATAACACTCGACTAAAGAAACGGGATATACTCATGACAAATTTCAGGATAATACTTGCCTATAACGGCACAGCCTATCATGGGTGGCAAAGGCAGAACAACGCCCTTGCCGTTCAGCAGGTGCTTGAAGAAGCTATCCTCGCCCTGACGGGACAGACAGTCACAGTGAACGGCTGTTCACGAACAGATGCAGGAGTGCACGCAAGAAGATTTTGTGCAAGTTTTCTTATAGAGTCCACAATAACCTGCCGTGGGATAGTTTTCGGGCTTAATTCAAAGCTGCCGGACGATATCTCAGTGCTGGAGTGCGAAAAAGTCCCCCTTGATTTTCACGCAAGATATATGTGCAGCGGCAAGGAGTATGAGTATATTATACATAACAGCGAGATAAAAAATCCTTTTTATAGGGATACAGCCTACCGCAGTTGGTTTCCAATAGACGAAAAAAAGCTCGATAAAGCGGCACAGGATTTTGTGGGAACGCACGATTTCAAAGCCATGTGTTCCACCGATTGCACAAAGGAGAATACAGTTAGGACTATATTCTCTTTCCATGTAAGACGTGAGGGCGAGCTTGTGATATTCACAGTTTCGGGAGACGGCTTTCTGTACAATATGGTAAGGATAATGGTAGGCACGCTTATTTTTATAAATGAGGGCAAGATAGGAGAAACTCAAATACCCGATATACTTGCGTCAAAGGACAGAACAAGAGGCGGAAAGACCGTTCCGCCGCAGGGATTGTATCTTAACGAAGTGTATTATGATAAAGATAAAGGATCTGAACAAGGTGAATGATAAAAGATCAAAGAGCAGGCGGAGAAAGAAAAATCCGCCTACCAAAGAAGAAAAAACAATAAGAATAACCAAGCAGACGGATTTTGTTCAGCGTGACGAGTTTCACGGTGCAGAAGAGCCTATGCCGAACGTTACTTTCAGAGAGATAAAGCGCCAGAAAAAGGCGGCTCAGAAAGCGGCGGAACGTGAGCAGGAAGAACAGCTCCGAAAAGAAGCGGAAGAAGCCGAGGAGTCACGAAGCAGAATAGAGCTGACGAACACCGAGGATAAAGCCGAGGTGGAAAAGCCTGAAAAAGCTGATGAAAGCAAGATAACAGTATCAGGCGGTGAAAATAAAGAGCAGGTTTCAGAAAGCAAAGAGGAAAAATCCGAGCATAAAAGCAGAAAAGAGAAAAAAGCCGAGAAAGCAGAGAGGTCTGACGAGGAGATATCCAACGTCACCGATATAAGAGCGGCAAGAAAGAAAGAGAAAAACAAAAAGCTCTATAAAAAGATAGCCGCCATAGCAGTGGTGGTCGCTTTCGGAGTTGGCGTTTACGCTTCAAGAGGAGTGTGGGTGCCGAAGCTTGAGGGCATTTTGGACAGACCTCATGCCACTATAGTAAACGACGGCAAAAAGCAAAGCGGAAATTTCCCGCTGACCTTTGATGAAAGCTCAGTAAATGTTATAAAACAGCTTTCCGACGGTATAGTTCGAGTTGACGACAGGAACATTGCTTTTTATGACGAGTCTGGCAATAAGATATCGGATAATTCTCACAACTTTGCAAACCCTGTTGTAAGAACATCTGGAAAGCGTGTGCTTGTTTACGATAATGGTGGAAATTCTTTCAGAGTGTTGAATAAAAAGGGCGAGCTGCTCTCAAAGGATATAGACCAGTCTATACTTTTGGCGGAGATAGCCCCTGACAGCACAGTTGCAGTGGTCACCCAGACTGAGAAATATGCCGCAGTGCTGACAGTTTATGACTCCTCGGGAGCGGAGATATATCAGTGGTCAAGCTCACGAAGAATACTTGATATAAGCTTTGATAAGGACGGAAGCGGCTGTTGTATCTCAACCTTTTCCAGCAGCGGTGGAGCGTTACGCTCGGTCATCTATTATGTGAACTTTGACAGCACAGAGGAGAAGATGAAGAGCGAACAGCTTGAAACTCTCGCAGTTGCCGTTCAGCGAAACGATAACGGCGATTATTGGGTAGTGGGCGATACCTGCTTCTACAAGCTTGACAGCAATGGTAAAATACTTATGCAGTATGAATATCCTGAGGAGCTTTCAGACTATGCCCTGACAGATACCACTGCCGCAGTAGCATTCGATGGCATACAGCGTAAAACAGGAACTCTTGCGGTGTTCCGTTCGGACTCTGACGGAGATAAGCCTGACAGCGTTGTTTATACTCAAAGCGGCAAGCCTAAGAAAATGACCGCAGAGAACAAGAAGGTGATCCTTCTCGGCGAGGATAATATAGAAGCCTATGACAGTGCAGGAAATCTACTTGCAACAGCGGCAGTGTCCTCTGAGTATCTTGACTTTGTTTACCTCAACGACAGCGTTTATTTCCTAGGTCTGCATGAGATAAACAAAATAGCTTTCGAGACCTGACGAAAGGCAGGAAAATATGGCATATTTTTTTGACGGAGCAGTTATAATGGTTCTTATCGTGACCGCTCTGACAGGATACTGTAAGGGCTTTGTGAGATATGTCATCACAATGCTCGGAACAGTGGCAGCCGTTCTTGTGGCTTTTCTTATAGCCAATATGTCGGCTGAAAATGTATATAACAAATATTTCAAAACACAGCTTATAACGAGCCTTGAAAACGCTGCTGAACAGACGGATCTTTCAAAGCTTGTGAGCAATGAACTGAAAAACGAGGGCGTTGATATCGACCTTTCAGATGAGGAGATAAAAAACGTCCTGTCAGGGGCAGGCACTCTTGCGGAGAATACCGAAAAACTGCTTGTTTCAAAGGGAACAGACCTTGATACCGCTCAGCAAAAGGGCGAGGAGCTTTCAGAGTATATCCACAGCGTTATGCCCCAAAAGCTCAGCGAAAAACTGGAGGGCAATAAGCTTGGAAAAAGTCTGTCTAAGGCGGTGAAGTTCACTGCCGAGCAGATAGACGAAGCCGTCAAGGCTCTCTCTGAGGGTGGCAGAACTGGTGCTGAGTATCTGGAAAAGAACATTTTCCGACCGATCGCCCTGACTTTTATAAAGCTTTGCGTGTTCATGACGGTTTATGTGCTTATGGAGATAGTCATAAGGCTTATACTGCGTCTGTCGGGAGTTTTTACCCGAATGGCAGGTCTGACAGCGGCAAACCGTTTTGCAGGCATGGCGCTTGGTCTTTGCAAAGGCGGTTTGTATCTGGTGTTGATAGCCTTTATGGTCTGCACTGTGATAAATGCTACCGAGAACAAGCTTCCAAAGTTCAACAGCGCTGTTTTTGAAAATACCTATCTGTTCAGTTACTTCTTTGATATTCTGTATAAATGATTACCGTAAGGTGTATCAGTAAGGAAAGGAGCAAATAAAAATGTTAATGTGTTCAAGATGTAAAAAGCGTCCTGCTGTGGTGTTCATCTCACAGATGAACGCCAAGGACCCTCAGCACAAGAAGAACGAGGGACTTTGCCTTGTTTGTGCCAAGGAGCTTGGCATTTCGCAGGTGGACGATTATATGAAGGCAATGGGCATCTCAGACGATGACCTTGAAGCAATGTCAAATCAGCTTATGGAGGCTTCCGACGGGGACGATTTTGAGCCGGGCGGAACGAACTTCCTGAGCAATCTTTTCGGCGGTGACGCAGCCAATCTTTTCAGCAACCTCGCAGGAGGTATGCCTAAAGCCACCGATGAGGGCGGAGAGAACAAGCCAAAGGATAAAAAGAAAAAGCTTAAATTTCTCAACAACTATTGCACAAATCTTACTCAGAAAGCAAGAGAGGGCAAGCTTGATAATGTTGTGGGCAGAGATAAGGAGATATCAAGAGTTATCCATATCCTGTCAAGACGTCAGAAGAACAACCCATGCCTTATAGGCGAACCTGGCGTTGGTAAAACAGCCATTGCCGAGGGTATCGCACAGAGGATAGTTGGCGGAGATGTGCCGTTCCATATTAAGGATAAGGAGCTTTACCTCCTCGACCTTACCGCACTTGTTGCAGGTACTCAGTTCAGAGGACAGTTCGAGAGCCGTTGTAAAGGACTTGTAGAGGAAGTAAAAGAGCAGGGCAATGTTATCCTCTTTATAGATGAGGTGCATACCCTCGTTGGCACAGGTGACAATGAGGGAACGATGAACGCAGCTAATATCCTGAAACCGTCCCTTTCAAGAGGCGAGATACAGGTAATAGGCGCAACGACTTTCAAGGAGTACAGAAAGTATATCGAAAAGGATTCTGCACTTGAAAGACGTTTCCAGCCTGTAACAGTTTCCGAGCCGACAGTTGAGGACACAATCACAGTCCTCAAAGGCATAAAGCAGTATTACGAGAATTTCCATAGAGTAAAGATATCAGACGATATGCTCAGAGAGTGTGCAGTGCTTTCTGAAAGATATATCAACGACAGATTTCTCCCTGACAAGGCGATAGATCTTCTTGACGAAGCCTGCGCCTGCACAAGTATCAGAACACCTGAAATAGAAGAGTTCGACGCACTTAACGAGGAACTAAAAAAGCATGAAAAGCTCGTTGAGGATTACGAGCAGAAGTCAGACCCTGACTATGAGATAATCGCAAAGGAAAAGGGCGAGATACTGAGAATACAGAACAGGCTCAAAGAAGTTGAGGAGACCCTCAAAAACGTTCAGGTAACAGAGGAAGATATCTCAAAGGTAATAGAGCTTTGGACAGGTATCCCTGCCAATAAAATAGCTCAGACCGAGTATGACAAGATAAAGCATCTGAAAGAAGCCCTTTCAAAGCGTGTTATCGGTCAGGACGAAGCCGTTGATAAGGTCGCAAAGGCAATAAAGCGTACAAGGGTTCAGCTTTCAAAACGTCGCAGACCTGCTTCATTTATTTTCGTCGGCCCAACAGGTGTTGGAAAAACAGAGCTTGTGAAAGTCCTTGGAGAAGAGCTTTTTGACGCCACCGAACCGCTTATCAGAGTTGACATGACCGAGTATATGGAGAAGCACTCAGTATCAAAGCTTATCGGCTCACCTCCGGGATATGTAGGCTTTGATGAAGCAGGTCAGCTTACCGAAAAGGTGCGCCGCAGACCATATTCAGTGGTACTTTTTGACGAGATAGAAAAGGCTCACCCTGACGTTATGAACATACTTCTCCAGATACTTGACGAGGGACGTATCAACGATTCGCAGGGCAGAAGTGTTTCATTTGAGAATACAGTTATCGTCATGACATCAAACGCAGGTTCGACTGATAGAGATACAGGTGTGGGCTTCAATAAGACCGACAGTGATATCGCCAAGGATAAAGCAATGAAAGCACTGAGAGATTTCCTGAGACCTGAGTTTCTTGGAAGAATAGACGAGATAGTTGTGTTCAATCCGCTCACAGAGGAGAATTACGCAGGCATAGCAGGTCTTATGCTGGACGAGATGAAGTCGCCGCTGGAGGAGAAACATATCAGCTTGAGATATACAGATGAAGCTCTGAAAACTATCGCACATAAGGCATACGGTCAGAAGCTTGGTGCAAGAGATATCCGCCGTGTCATAAGAAACGAGGTTGAGGATAAGATAGCCGAACTGCTTATAGACAAGGGCGAGGGAGCGGTGTCCGCCGTGGCAATATCCGCTGACAACGGAGAGATAAGGGTGGACGCACTTTAAAAGCCTAAAGTTATAAAATCAGGGTAAAAATTATAAAAAAATACTTGATTTTTATGACGGTATGTTATATAATAAAGGTAAGGTTGTTAGTTTTTTAACAACGTGAATTAAAAAATTAAATTGAGAGGTGTCTTTAAAATGGCAGGTTTAAACAAAGTTACTGTTGATGACATTAATGTAAAGGGCAAAAAGGTACTCGTAAGAGTTGACTTTAACGTTCCTCTTAAGGACGGCGTTATTACAAACGATAACAGAATAACAGCTGCTCTCCCAACTATCAAGAAGCTGGTAGCTGACGGCGGCAAGGTAGTTCTGTGTTCACATCTTGGCAAGCCAAAGAACGGCCCAGAGTCTAAGTTCTCACTTGCTCCTGCTGCTGCAAGACTTGCAGAGCTTCTTCCTGAAACAAAGGTAACATTCGCTGCTGACGATACAGTAGTTGGCGACAACGCTAAGAAGGCAGTTGCTGAAATGGCTGACGGAGATATCGTTGTTCTTGAGAACACAAGATTCAGAGGCGCAGAGGAAACAAAGAACGGCGAAGGCTTCGCTAAGGAACTTGCTGACCTCGTTGACGACGAAGTATTTGTAATGGACGCTTTCGGTTCAGCTCACAGAGCTCATGCTTCTACAGCTGGCGTTACAAAGTTCGTTAAAGAAACAGCAGTTGGTTACCTCATGCAGAAAGAGATCAACTATCTCGGAAATGCAGTTGAAACACCTGTTAGACCATTCGTTGCTATTCTCGGCGGCGCAAAGGTAGCAGATAAGCTCAACGTTATCTCAAACCTCCTCGAGAAGTGCGATACACTTATCATCGGCGGCGGTATGGCATATACATTCCTTAAGGCACAGGGCAAGGAAGTTGGTCTTTCCCTCGTTGACGATACAAAGATCGACTACTGCAAGGAAATGATGGCAAAGGCTGAAAAGCTCGGCAAGAAGCTTCTTCTTCCTATCGACACAACAGTTGCAGCAGGTTTCCCTGATCCTATCGACGCTCCTATCGACGTAGAAGTTGTTGATTCTGATAAGATCCCAGCTGACAAGGAAGGCCTTGATATCGGCACAAAGACACAGGCTCTCTTCGGCGAGGCTGTTAAGTCTGCAAAGACAGTTGTTTGGAACGGTCCTATGGGCGTGTTCGAGAACCCAACACTTGCAAAGGGTACAATCGCAGTTGCAAAGGCACTTGCTGAAACAGACGCTACAACTATCATCGGCGGCGGCGACTCAGCAGCAGCAGTTATCCAGCTCGGCTTTGCTGATAAGATGTCACACATCTCAACAGGCGGCGGAGCTTCACTTGAATACCTCGAGGGCAAGGTGCTCCCAGGTATCGACGTGATCGCTGACAAGTAATATATTTTACTAAGCTATAAGCTAGGGGCAGGCAGGTTTTGCCTGTCCCTTTTTTATGCAGAAATCGAGGTAGTAAAAATGAATGAAATAACGCTACTTGCAAAAAGCGGATTAGGCTGGCAGGGGATAGGCGGAATAATTCTTCTGCTCACAGGCATTGGACTTATCTATTTCGGTATCAAAGCCTTGCAGGGCTATCGCTTTTTCCCTGAGCAGGAATATAATATCCCTGAGGAGGATCACTACGAACCAACACAGGCAAAAGCCTTGCAGAAAGTCAAGACCACAATGCCCGACTTCAACGGCGGTGAGGACAGAGTTTTTACCGAGTGGAAAATCGGCTATACCATTGACGGCGAAAAGTATACCCAGATAGTCACAGACAACGGCTATGAAAAGGGCGACATGATAGACATAAAGTATAACCCCGAAAATCCACAGGAATTTTACCTTGACGATGAAAAATCAAAGGTAGAAGTCACTGAGGAGGAAAAGGAAGCCGAGGAAAAAGAGGAGAAAACGCCTTTCGGCTATGCGGCTATCGCTATCGGTGTCCTGCTTGGCGTTTTCGGTGTCGTTATGCTTATAGATAAGCTGTAAAAAACAGATAAAATAAGTCCAAGCCTTTGTTAATTAGTTGACAAATACGAGGGAATGTTGTATAATAGACTTGGAAAACTAGCAGGAGCAGTTTTTCTGTTCCCTATAAAAAATAAAGGAGTTTTTTATCATGAAAAAAGCTGTAAGAAAAGCAATTATTGCAGGAAACTGGAAAATGAACAAGACAAGACCTGAGGCTAAGGAGCTTCTTGAAGCTATCAAGCCACTTGTTGCAAACGCTGAGGGCAAGGTTGAAGTTATCGCTTGCGTTCCTTTCACAAACCTTGAAACTGCTATCAACGCAACAGCAGGTTCAAACGTAAAGATCGGCGCAGAGAACGTTCACTTTGAGAAGAGCGGCGCTTTCACAGGCGAGATCTCAGCAGATATGCTCGTTGAGCTTGGCGTTGAGTACGTTGTTATCGGTCACTCAGAGAGAAGACAGTATTTCGGTGAAACAGACGAAACAGTAAACAAGAGAACAAAGGCAGCTCTTGCAGCTGGTCTTAAGCCTATCGTTTGCGTTGGCGAGCTTCTCTGGGAGCGTGAGTGCAACATCACAGAGGAAGTTATCGCAAGACAGGTAAAGCTTGATTTCTTCGGCGTATCAGCAGAGGACGTTAAGAAGTCCGTTATCGCTTACGAGCCAGTATGGGCTATCGGTACAGGCAAGACAGCTACAGCAGATCAGGCAGAGGAAGTTTGCGCATTCATCAGAGCAACACTTGCTAAGATCTATGACGAGGCTACAGCAGAGGCAGTTACAATTCAGTACGGCGGCTCAATGAACGCTAAGAACTGCGCAGAGCTTCTTTCTAAGGAGAACGTAGACGGCGGTCTTATCGGCGGTGCTTCACTGAAGGCTGCTGACTTCAACACTATCGTTCAGGCTGCTGTTGAGGGCTAATTAACAGACGGATATCTAGGGGCAAAATATCATTCGTCACAAAAACAAACAAATAAAAAGTTCCGCAGGGGACGGCTGCGGCTGTCCTCTGCTTTTTTTGAACAGGGGGACGCAACTGTGAAAAAAATAATATTTGCAGCATTAGTATTATCCATGTGTATGTCATTTGCAGCCTGCGGAAATACTGATGAAAGCAGCGCACCGGCGGCAGAAAGCTCTCAGACAACATCTGAAGCTAAGCTTGAAAATGTAACTATCAAAATGGACTCTAGTAAGCTCCTTAGCGGCGTTGAGTTTACAGACAGCGAGCTTCTCGACAAAACCGCAGAGTTCACCAAAAAGGTAACTGAGAACGCAGAGGAAAAAGAGCCTGACTCACATGAAGATGTCATCGGCGGTAGCTGGCTTGATATGAAATGTTCAGACGGCACTTCTATCTACTATGAAGCAGGAGAGAGTAACTATGTCCGTATCGGCGCAAAGACCTATTACACAAGCGACGATACAGCCAAGGAATTTAAGGAATATGTCCTGAGCTTTCTTGAAAAGGGCGGTTATTGGGGATAATACGAATATAAATGATGTTGAAAGGACTAAGAAATATGTCAAAGAAACCCATAGCACTTATCATTATGGACGGCTTCGGCTATAATCACAAGGATTACGGCAACGCTATCAGAGCTGCCAAAACACCTAATATCGACAGACTTCTTGCCAACTATCCGCACACTCTTATCGGTGCAAGCGGCATGGACGTTGGACTTCCTGAGGGACAAATGGGTAACTCAGAGGTAGGCCATACAAATATCGGCGCAGGAAGAATAGTTTATCAGGAACTTACAAGAATTACAAAGTCTATCAAGGACGGCGAATTCTTCTCAAACGAAGCTTTCACAGCAGCCGTTGAGAACTGCAAGAAGAATGACAGCGCACTCCACCTGTTCGGACTTCTTTCAAACGGCGGCGTTCACTCACATAATTCACACCTCTTTGGCCTTTTGGAGCTTGCTAAGAAAGCAGGTCTTACAAAGGTATACGTTCATTGCTTCATGGACGGCAGAGATGTTCCTCCTACAAGCGGAGTTGACTTCGTAGCTGAGCTTGAAGAAAAGCTCAAGGAAATTGGTGTCGGCAAGATAGCAACAGTAATGGGACGTTACTATGCAATGGACAGAGATAACCGTTGGGAGCGTGTAGGCAAGGCTTATGACGCAATGGTATACGGCGAGGGCAATAAGGCTGATAACGCAGTTGACGCTATCAAGGCTTCCTATGCCGCTGACGTTACAGACGAGTTCGTTGTTCCTACAGTTATCGATGAGAACGGCAAGATATCCGCAAACGACAGCGTTATCTTCTTCAACTTCCGTCCTGACAGAGCAAGAGAGATAACAAGAACTCTCGTTGACGACGACTTCACAGGCTTTGAGAGAAGAAACGGCAGATTCCCACTTTACTATGTCTGCATGACACAGTATGACGCAACAATGCCTAACGTTGACGTTGCATTCAAGCCAGCAAGCCTTGAAAATACTTTCGGCGAGTATATCGCAAAGAAGGGTCTTTCACAGCTTAGAATCGCCGAAACAGAGAAGTATGCCCACGTTACATTCTTCTTCAACGGCGGCGTAGAAGCTCCTTTTGAGAACGAGGACAGAGCCCTCATCAATTCACCAAAGGTAGCAACTTATGACCTCCAGCCTGAAATGAGCGCATATCTTGTTTGCGACGAAGTTCTCAAGAGAATAGAGTCTGACAAGTATGACGCAATTATCCTCAACTATGCAAACTGCGATATGGTAGGTCACACAGGCGTGTTTGACGCAGCCGTAGCAGCAGTAGAAGCAGTTGACGAGTGCGTAGGCAAAACGGTTGACGCAGTTCTTGCAAAGGGCGGTATAGCACTTATCACAGCAGACCACGGCAATGCAGATAAGATGATGGAAGATGACGGCTCTCCATTCACAGCCCACACAACCAACCTTGTACCTCTTATTATTGCAGGCGCAGGCAATGTTCTTATCAGAGAGGGCGGCGTGCTTGCTGACCTTTCACCAACAATGCTCAAACTCATGGGTCTGGAGCAGCCAAAGGAAATGACAGGTAAGTCTATTATCAAGGACTAATTTTCATAAAATAATCAAGGCAGTACCGAGAAAATCGGCACTGCCTTTTTTGTATCCCATCTATTCACTTGCTCTGTATATTGCCCAAACCCTATTTCAGCGGGTCAAGCCCTTTAGCCATTATGCAGTAGGTACTGCCGTATGGGTTCGGTATGGGTGGCATTCTGCTCACATGGAACTCTTTCGGCAAACCACGGCTGTCACATGGGAAAGTCATGGTCACACAAGTGCCTTTGCCGATCTCACTGCGATAACTTAGTTCACCGTCAAAACGGTCGCAAAAGCATTTTGCCAGTGCAAGCCCCAACGCTTCGCTGCTGCTGTATTTCTGGAATGTGCCAAAGGGCGTGATAGCCGCCTGCCATACATCGTCTGTCATGCCGTTGCCGTTATCACTTACTGACAGTATTATCCTGTCGTCCTCGTTTTTTAGGATAAGCTCCACCTGCCGTTGTTCCTTGTCATTGTACATATATGCGTTCACAAGCAGATTTACAAGCACATTTTTAATAAGGCTTTTGTTTGTTTCAAAATAAATGCACGGGTCAATGGAGTATCTGAAAATACAGCCGTCCTCCTCCAGCAAATTGCCTTCTTCGTCGCATACCTCACCGCATATGTCTGATAGGCTCTGATATTCAGTTGTGAAATTGCCACTGAAATATTTTGCAAGTTCTGTCATGTTCACCGTTGCGGAAAATGTCTTCAGTATACGAAGCCTTGCCTCATGGTCAAAATGCTCATATTCAGTGCCGGCTTTTGAAGAGAAGGAATTCTTTTGGCTGTCAAGCATCGCTAACATTTTAGAAAGCTCCATCCTTATGTTGCCGAGAAAATTCGATTTGAAGCGTAAATATCCAGACTTGTCCGAAAGACGTTCTATGTCCATGCAGGAGTAATAGTGTATGAGATAATTCCTTATAATGCCATTATCTCTCAGCGGTTCAAACCGCATTGCCGCCGAGTCTGCAAACCTGCCCTTGTATTCAAAGGTAGCTGTCTTTTCAACAGTCAGAATGAAAGCGTTTTCCGGAGTATCGCATAAAGCAGAAATATCTATAACATCAGGCAGATCGCCATGATTTTTCCAAATGACATTAAGTTCAGCGTCAGTGAGGATAATGTTTTCCTCAGACTGAGCGTATATCTCTTTCACAGAAGATGTCAGTTCCACTTTGTTAGCCTGCCTTTCATAAAGATCTCATGTAAATATTATAACCTAAACTGTCGGGGTAGTCAATAAAAAATCATCAATATTTGATCATATTTTAAAGAATTTAGCAGTGCTTTGACGGATCAAGACTCAGATGGCTTTACGGTCAAGTTTTAAGGCAACACCGCACAAAGCCCGCCTGACGGCTTTGCACGCCATCTGCTTGCAGATTTTCCGTCATATCACACAAAAATCCCTTGACATACGACAGTATGCCTGCGGAATTTTTATGTGACCTGACGAAAAAATCTGACTACGCATCTGACGCACAATCTTTGTGCGGTATTGCCTTAAAGAAAAAAAGTTCTAAGTTTTTTGTAAAAACACTTGCAATGTATTGAAAAATGTAGTATAATAAATACAGAAAAATTTTTAGGAGGTAAATTAATTATGGCAGTTAAAGTCGCAATTAATGGTTTTGGACGTATTGGACGTCTTGCATTCAGACAGATGTTTGGCGCAGAGGGCTACGAGGTAGTTGCAATCAACGACCTGACAAAGCCTTCAATGCTCGCTGATCTTCTTAAGTATGATACAGCTCAGGGCGGTTACTGTGGTAAGATCGGTGAGAACCTTCACACAGTATCAGCTGACGATGAGGCTAATACTATCACTGTTGACGGCAAGACTCTTCAGATTTATGCAGAAAAGGATGCTAAGGATTGTCCTTGGGGCAAGCTTGGTGTAGACGTAGTTCTCGAGTGCACAGGCTTCTATACATCAAAGGCTAAGAGCCAGGCTCACCTCGATGCTGGTGCTAAGAAGGTAGTTATCTCAGCTCCTGCTGGTAACGACCTCAAGACTATCGTTTACTCAGTAAACGAGAAGACACTTACAGCTGACGATACAATCATTTCAGCTGCATCTTGCACAACAAACTGTCTTGCTCCTATGGCTAATGCTCTTAATAAGTATGCTCCTATCCAGAGCGGTATCATGAGCACTATCCATGCTTACACAGGCGACCAGATGATCCTTGACGGTCCTCACAGAAAGGGTGACCTGAGAAGAGCAAGAGCTGGTGCTGCAAACATCGTTCCTAACTCAACAGGTGCTGCAAAGGCTATCGGCCTTGTAATCCCAGAGCTTAACGGCAAGCTCATCGGTTCTGCACAGAGAGTTCCAGTTCCAACAGGTTCAACAACAATCCTTACAGCAGTTGTAAAGGGTGCTGACGTAACAGTTGAAGGCATCAACGCTGCTATGAAGGCTGCATCTTCTGAGTCATTTGGCTACAACGAGGATCCAATCGTTTCTTCTGACGTTATCGGCATGAGATTTGGTTCACTCTTCGATGCTACTCAGACAATGGTATCTAAGATCGCTGATGACCTCTATGAGGTACAGGTAGTTTCTTGGTACGACAATGAGAACTCTTACACATCACAGATGGTAAGAACAATCAAGTACTTTGCTGAGCTTGCATAATCTGCACAGCCAAAACTAAATTGCTTACTAAAGACCGCTTCATCATGAGGCGGTCTTTTTTGCGTATGTATACAACAAAGGTGAGCAAAAACTGGCGAACACTGTTCGTACCTACGATTTATATTACACAAATGTAGGGGACGGCGTCTTCGACGTCCCGCATACTATGAACGATAAATCAGCCAAATAAAAAAGGACGAACCCCAAGTTCGTCCTTTTGTCGTTCATATCAGAAACCACGTCCTCCGCCATGACCTCTGCCAAAGCTCATTCCCTTGGAATTAGAAGTAACAATGCCGTCAATAGTCACGGTTTCCGACTGCGACCCTGCCGTAATGGTGTAGGTTTCGCCTTCCTTCAGGTCAGCGCTTGTGAATACAACGCTCTGCCAAGTCTTTGTAGGGGTAAAGCTTAAGATCTCCTTGCCGTCACTGTCAGTGATAGTCAGTTTTTCGTTTGCTGAAACTGTCGAACCAAGATCGTGCAGAACACTGTATTGTGTGGAGCTGTCACCGAAGCCCTCTTCCATTCCAACTGCACCACAGGCGATGAGCGTTCCCCCTGTTACAGTTGCAGTGCCGTTGTAGTCAAGTGCACCGTTGCCACCGTTAGTAGGTCCGCAAACGTAAACTGTACCGCCTGCCATTGTGAAGTTGCCATTTGAGTCAAGTCCGTCGCCGTCAGCGTCAATGGTTACAGTTCCTCCGTTGATGTTAAGTTCAACACCGTCCTGTGACGAGAATTGGTCAGCACCCATTCTGTCTGTTGATCCAGTATCGCTTCCGCCTGCACAGTTTATTCCGTCATCGCTTGCTACCACTGATATTGTGCCACCGTCTATTGTTACGATAGGACCCTCGATACCCTCATAGCTTTTTGTGATGTCTACAGTGCCGTCGGATATGGTCAGATTTCCGTCAGCGTGCATTCCGTTGTCACCCGACGCCACAGAAATGTTTCCCCCTGTTATAACAATGTTTCCGTTGCTGTGTACTGAATCGTCTGCCGAATCTATCTTGAACTCGCCGCCGCTTATGTTTACCTCGTTGCCTGCCTTTAAAGCCTTTGCAGATGTTGAAGTGTTGTCCGTTGTATCTGTGCTGTCAGTGGTCCTGTTAGCAGCAGTTTCTATGGTAAGCCCTGTGTCGTCAGACGTAGGCATTGCAGGCGGTTTGCCTCCCGTGCCGTTTCCGTTATCGTCAGGTCTGCCCATTCCGTTCGGACCACCACCACCGTTGCCCATGTCGTTCTGCCAATTTTTGTTTGGCGTGCCGTCAGACTTCATAGAAGCGTTTGCACTTCCACCGCCTGTGGTGATGTCAAAGCTTCCGCCCTCCATAGAAAGCACAGTTTCCGCCTCGAATGTGTCATTGTTTGCGACTACTGTGAAGCTTCCCCCTGTCACGCTTATAAAGCCTTTGTCAGAAGCCTCTGTGTTAGTGGATTTTATGCCGTTCGTGCTTGCGGAAATGTTGAATGTTCCGCCAGATATCTTAACGCTGTCCTTGCCCACCATAGCGGTTGAAGCCGAGGTCACATTGATATTGCCGTCAGTGATAACAAGATCGTCCTTTGAAACAATGCCGTGCTTGTAGTTCGCATTCACAGTAAGTGTACCGCTGCCGTTTATAGTAAGGTCGGCTTTGGAGAAAATAGCACCGTCTGTGTTGCTGTCATCTTCTCCTAAAGAGTAGCTTGCATTGTCCGTCAAAACGTTCTCTGTGCCGTCCTCCAGCACGATATAAACTTTTTTAGCTTTGCCCACAAGCAGGGGAGCGTTGTCAGCACAAGTTATGTCAACCCCATTGAAAATAAGCTTTATTTCAGCCGTCTTGTCCGCTGAAACGATTATCCTGCCGTTGGTCGCCGTGCCTGAAAGAATGTAAGTGCCTGCCTGCGAAATGGTAACAGTTTCCCCTTCTGAGGTCGCACCCTCACCGTCTATAGCCGCACTGCCATCAGCAAATGTAATCCCTACTGAGCTTTCCTCGTCATATCCAACGTCAATGTCCTCTGCCGCAATGCTTGCGTCAATGTCAGACTTTGCCGCCTGAGAAACACTGCTTGTGGTCTGTGAAGAATTTGCACTCTCTGAACAGCCTGAAAAAGCTGTGACCGTGATAAAAAACGCCGCCGTGATAGCTGCCAGCTTTTTAGTGTCCGAAATTTTCATGAAAAATACCCCCTTGTATGGTAAAAAAGGTTGAAAAAACCGCACAAGACCGCTTTAGCCTTGTGCGGTTTTGCTTATGGATACTTTTGTTATTTTGTCAGAATGATTGTTCCTCAATGTCTGCTGCCACTGCACACATTATCTCAAGGTTGCCGTTTCTGCATCTAAGTTCGTCAATAAGCTTCTTTTCGTTAGCGTCACCCTTTAGCTCAATGCGGTATTTCAGCTTGAAAAGGCTTCCCATATTTGTGGTCTTTACCGAAACAAGCTCACATTCTGAAAGATACTTTTCAAATATATCGTCAAATACCTCAGTGTAATCAAGGCTTTCAGGGATAGTGATACTAAGATCCTTGTGACCCGACTTCTTTTTGCCAATAGGCAGAAGCGTATAAATAATGTTCAGCAGGCTCACGCACACCGCAAGCATAAGAGCCAACGCAAGGTGGTTCGTGCCCGTCGCAAGACCGACAGCCATTGAAAGGAAGATAGCACAAATGTCCATTGCACTTCCCGGTACAGAACGGAATCTTACCAAGCTGAATGCACCCATAACAGCCACGCCCGTACCGATGTTTCCGTTTACAAGCATTATCACTACCTGTACTATCACAGGCAGCAAAGCAAGCGTCATCATAAAGCTTTTTGTCTTTTTCTGCTTGAAGTTGAATGCAAATGCAATTATAAGACCAAGCACCAAAGACGCCGCAGTGCAGAAAACAAATTCGTTTGTAGTTATCGCCGCCACGGTCGTTTCAGTGGTGGTCACAGTAGTAGCCGCAAGAGTAGTTGAATTAAGCACAGCTTATCACCTTACCTTTATGTATTTTTTCAGAAAATTCGTTAAGATACGCAGTTCCGTATTTTGAGAATGACGCAGGATATATCTCCAGTTCATCAAGTATAGCCGATAACCAAAGAGGCATAGCGTTCGGTATCTTTATCTCCATTACCCTCATGCCAGCAGGCAGAAGCTCTTTTCCCCAAATGCCCTTGTCAAGCTCCTTTTGCTCTTCACGGTAAAGAATGTGCGTGTCAAAGGTCAGCCTAAGGGACGGGTCTTCTGTACCGCAGTAAGCAAGCCTGTCATAGCTAAGATACATTGCAGGAGCAATGCCCTCATAGAATTTGAGAAAATATTTCAGCTCGTTCTCTATCTGCGGATTATCATGAGGTACCTCTTTGCCTGCAAAGAAATCACGGGTCTGTGCAAGGGTCATTTCAATACGCCTCTTGTAGACCACACCCTTGTATTTCTTTTTCAGCTCCACAAAGACCATGTCTTCATCATTAGGTACGCCGTAGCTCCTCACTCTCAGCTTTTCCTTGTAAACAGGCTTTTCAATGGAGTTTCTTACAAGCTGATGACTTGGTGTGTCATAATATATGTTGCAGATAGTGCTTTTGTAATATCTGTCTTTGACAAAATGCCCATCGAGCTTTTTTATAAGCTTTTCATAAGTCGGTTCATCAACGATATATTTTTTCTCTATCCGTCTGAACACTTCCTGATTGCCATTCATATCCACGCCTCTTTTCGTGTTTTTTTCGTATGCTTCGTGTAAACTTTCCTTTGATTAAAAGTATATATGAATAACTTTAAATATAGCTAAACCTTATATGTATTTTGTGTGAATGTTTATGAATATTGCAAAATACCATATATTTGTATACAAAAAAACGGGTGAACTTCTGTCCACCCGTGGAAATTATTTTGCACTATATTATTCCGCAATAGCCTTGTGGAAGATCTTCTTACCCTTTTTGATAACAACAGGCTCAGAGAGATCAACAAGACCCTTAGGGTCAGTGAACTTCTCACCATTCACCGCAATGCCGTTCTGTGTAACAAGACGTCTAGCCTCGCCATTTGAAGGGCAAAGTCCGCACTTAACGAGAAGTGTAAGAATACCTATCTTGCCGTCAGTAAGATCAGCCGCCGCAATAGTCGTGCTAGGCATATCGTCGCTGTTTCCACCGCCTGCAAAAATAGCCTTTGCCGCAGCGTCAGCCTTGTCAGCCTCTTCTTTGCCGTGAACAAGCTTTGTCAGCTCGTAAGCCAAAAGCTCCTTAGCCTTGTTGTATTCAGCACCCTCCATGTGTTTCTCCATTTCCTCTATCTCCTCGATAGGAACGAATGTGAGCATCTTCAGGCACTTGATAACATCAGCGTCGCCAACGTTTCTCCAGTATTGATAGAACTCGTATGGAGAAGTTTTTTCAGGGTCGAGCCATACAGCGCCCTTTTCTGTCTTGCCCATTTTCTTGCCCTCAGAGTTAAGAAGCAGAGTGATAGTCATTGCATAAGCGTCCTTGCCAAGCTTCTTTCTAATAAGCTCAGTACCGCCCAGCATATTAGCCCACTGATCGTCACCGCCGAACTGCATATTACAGCCGTAATCCTGGAAAAGTCTGTAGAAATCGTAGGACTGCATTATCATGTAGTTAAACTCAAGGAAAGTCAGTCCTCTCTCCATTCTCTGCTTGTAGCACTCGAATGTAAGCATCTTGTTTACAGAGAAGCAAGCACCAACGTCACGAAGCACATCAACATAGTTAAGGTCAAGTAGCCAATCGCCATTGTTTACAATAATAGCCTTGTCATCAGAAAAATCAATGAAGTGTGACATCTGCTTTTTGAAACATTCAACATTGTGCTGAATCTGTTCTTCTGTCATCATCTTATGACGGATCGGAGCTAATGTAACATTCTCAAGGATTGTCAGATGTGGGAATAAGTTAAAATGCTGAAATACCATTCCAACTCGTTTTCTCATTGCATCAACATCGAAATTCTTCTCTGTTAAATGCATATCATCAATGACAATATCTCCCTTTGTAGGAGTCTCTAATAAGTTTAAGCATCTTAAAAATGTACTCTTTCCAGATCCAGATGGTCCGATCACACAAACGCATTCTCCTTTGTCAATATGACAGTCAATGCCTTTTAACACTTCCAGAGATCCGAAATATTTATGCAAATTTTTAACGTCTATCACTTTGTCTCAGTCTCCTTTCTAATGCGTTTAATCCTAATGTCAGGAACTTAACGATCACATAGTAGATCAGTGCTGTTCCAAGCAATGGTGCCAGTGCTTCGAAGATTCTTGAAATTACGAAATCTGATACCTTTGTCAGGTCAACGATCGCTACATATCCTAATATAGATGTTTCCTTGATCAGTACGATAAATTCATTTCCAAGGGCAGGAAGAATATTCTTGATCGCCTGAGGCAAGATAATATCTTTCATTGTCTGTACATAGGATAATCCAAGAGAACGTCCACCTTCCATCTGTCCCTGATCAACCGCCTGAATTCCTGCACGGATGATCTCAGCAACATAAGCTGCACTGTTCAAACCAAAGGTTAAGGAACCTACAAGCAGTCCATTCTGACCTTTTAAAATAACGAAATACATGATCATCAACTGTGTCAATGTTGGTGTTCCACGGATGATATCAATGTACACGTATGCGATCTTCGATAAAAGTGTACTCTTTCCTTTCTGCTCTGCCGTCAAGCGCATTAACGCCAAGATCGTACCAAGTGCTACACCAATAAGAATTGCAATGACAGATACTAAGATCGTCACCTTTAATCCATCAAGATACAGCAGATAGCGCTGCTCGGCGACAAACGCTCTGTAAAATGAATCTAACATTTTGAAACCTTACCTTCCTAATTTCCTAGTTTGCGGAATCAATGTATTTTGCTTTCAGCTTATCATATGTTCCGTCTTTTTTGATTGCTTTGATCTGTTTGTTGATCTCTTCTTTGTATGCTGTGTTACCTTTTGTAATTGCGATACAGTAGTATTCCGCACCTGCAGAGTCAACAACTAATTTTAACTTCTTCGCATTGTTTTTCACAAATTCCTGTGCTGGTTTTTCATCAATAACAACCGCATCAATTGCACCGTTTTTCAGATCCATAACAGCGTCAACACCCTTTTTATAACGTTTTACATCTGTCTTTACGATGACTTTGTTCTTTTCACCAAATTTTTCTCCAGAAGCAATGATGTCACCAGTTGTTCCTTCCTGAACACCAACTTTCTTTCCTTCTAACTGAGATAATTTTTTGATCTTGCTGTCTTTCTTTAAGATAATTGCCTGATTAGATGTATAGTAGCTATCAGAAAAATCTACAGATTTCTGACGTTCTTTTGTCTTTGTCATTCCTGCAATGATCGTATTGATTGAATTAGACTCCATAGCCCCGATCAGAGATTTGAATTCCATGTTCTGGATCTCAACCTTTTTGTCCATACGTTTTCCGATTTCTTTGATCATAGCAATATCGAAACCGTCTGGCTGTTTCTTATCATTCATATATTCGAATGGTGGAAATTCTGCGTTTGTTCCTACGATCAGTTTATCTGGAACTTTACTTTCTGCTTTTTTACTGCATCCTGTGAACAGCATAGAAGCTGCCAGTACACCGGCTAATGCGACTGTTAAAAACTTTTTCATAATCTGTTCTCCTTTTTAATAATAATTTAGCTTTTATGGAATTTTACATTCCATAATTATATACGTAACTTCTATTTTACAATATCTTACGGAATATTTCAAATGCTGACGGCAATGCATACGTATTTTCTAGTTCTTTTTTTAGTACCCAAACGTAATCTTTGCTTTCTATCGGTGTTTTTAAGGAAATTTTTACTCCTTCCATGTGCCATTCCACATGACTGAAAATATGTTTTCCCTTTCCTGCTGCTTTTGTCTTTGCATCTTCCATATGATGCTCTGCCATCCATTCCTTGATATCTTCGGCATCCATTTTCTTATCTTCATTCGGGAACTCCCATAATCCGGCAAGCAATCCTTTGTCTCCTCTTTTATGGATTGCGACCTGCTCTCCGCATTCTAATAAAAATACAGTCTTATGTTCAATCCGTCTTGCCTTCTTTGGTGTCTTGACCGGTAATTGATCAATGAGATCTTCTTTATATGCCTTACAGACTGTATCCCATGGACATTGATCACATAATGGCTGCCCATTCGGCACGCAAACAGTTGCTCCAAGTTCGATCAATGCCTGATTAAAATCTCCCGGTCGGTCTTCCGGCATAAATTCCATGACTCTTCTTCCCATCGCTTTCTTTGTCTTATCTTTGAGAATATCAGAATCATCTCCCCACAATCTAGTCAGCACACGAAGAACATTTCCATCGACTGCAGGAACCTGTAATTCAAATGCGATCGATCCGATTGCTCCTGCTGTATACATTCCAATGCCCTTCAGCGATAATAATTTATCATAATCAGCAGGCAGTTGTCCACCATATTCTTCAACGATCGTCTGTGCTGCTGCTTTTAAATTCCTTGCTCGATTGTAATAACCAAGTCCTTCCCACAATTTCATCAACCGGTCATCATCTACTTTGGCAAGATCATAAACCGTTGGCAGTACTTCCATAAAACGATCAAAATACGGCTTTACCGCTTCCACTCTTGTCTGTTGCAGCATGATCTCGGAAATCCAAATTCTGTATGGATCTTTATTCTCTCTCCATGGTAAGATCCGTTTATTATAATCGTACCAGTGAAGCAATGATCCGCTTAAATCATATCGTTGTTCCATCTATTTTCCTCTTTCTAAATAATATCCTTCAACAAATATACCAGCCCCTATTATAACAAACCAGTACATAAAACACCATGACGGAAATATCAGGAAAATCCTTTTCCGATCGCTATGCAAAATACATAAACTTCCTGCACTCCCAATTGTTTTAACGCTGTCGTCACTGCTTCCGCTGTTGATCCTGTCGTATAAATGTCATCTATCACCAATACCCTTTTCGGCATCCCTGCTTTCTGATATTCTTTCAAATTTCCACGAAAAGCTTTCTTTAAATTGTTTTTTCTCTCTCCTGGGCTTAATTGTTTCTGTGGTTTCGTATCATGGATTCTTTCCACAATCTTTGTATACATCGGTTGATCCAACATCTCTGCAATCCCCTTTGCAAAGATTTCTGCCTGATTAAACCCTCTCTTTCTTCTCTTTTTTTTATGAATCGGCACCGGAATTACCGCATCTGCTTTTAGTCGCAGCAATTCCCTGTATTTTCTTTTTCGAATTTCTTCCAAATAATACTGTGCAAATTTTCTCTCATTCTTATATTTGATCGCAGCCAGTGAATCAGTAACTGGTTTCTGGTAAATACATAACCCCATACCACGTTCAAAATTCTTCGGATGCTGTCTGCAGTCACTGCAATATTCTTTTTCCTGATTCTTCATTGATTTTCCACAAGAATAACATGT
>ERZ827498.1264-NODE-1264-length-28899-cov-20.393452_pt1 | contig 28899 bp, 57 predicted proteins | sample MGYA00519865_ERZ827498 | MGnify/ENA primary metagenome ERZ827498 (study PRJEB31778, sample SAMEA3449328) | human gut metagenome | biome: human gut; feature: human-associated habitat; material: faeces | place: United Kingdom | collected 2010/2012 ...
GCGCCAAATTTAATCTTTGTCAAGTATTATTTTGTAAATCAGAGCAAAGTTTTATCTATCTGCGTCGTATAGCCATTTTTGAAAATACTGTTTGTAATTTTATCACCCATAATATTAAACGGGATTAGTTCCAGTTTTCCATCTTCAAGACCATAAGAAAGCCGATTTTCTTTAACAGAATCATAGCTGGAGTCGCTATCAATAAATTTATTATAGACATCCGTTGCGATTTGACGTTCTAGCTGGGCCAACAAGGGAGTATCCTTTTTTCTCTCCTTTCCAGTTACATGGCGGTGCAATTTTGACCATGCAAGGCGTAACTCCTACAACCGTATGTTTACTCCAATGCGCTTTTTCTTTAAATACAGTCACTAAGAGAATTTCGTCACCAATTTCAATTTCATCCTGTTTTGGGTCAACCATTCCGCAAATCCTTCTCTTCTCCTAATAGTTCTTTGTAATTATTTGACGATAAAGAGTCATTATTCCAATGAATTTCATCGTCAGAAGATTCCTGCGCTATTCTCATTGCATTCCATGGGTTCCCTGCTTCAATATCTATATAACCCTGTTTCGACACAAAAATACGATACTTTGGCATTGTAAATCCTCACTTGAATTTAACATTAAAATTTGTACAAGCACCCGTAAGGGCAATAATAAACGCAAGAGCTACTAAAAATTTACTATTCCATTCATACGCAAGTAATAGAAATGCACAAGTTGAAATTGCCGCACCCATGAATAAACCTCCAATTTTATTTAATGTATCTTCCGGGATTGTCTGACAAAAGAAGTGGCACAATCCACTTAAACCGTGCATGAGCATTCCTCATAATCATATCTTCAAGGACCGCCAAATTATCACAACCATAAGAAGTAGATAACACATTCAATACAGAATCCTTTTTTAAGTAACCATCTTTTCTCCAATCATAAATATCCTTACAAGCCGCAAGAATAGTATCTGTATCAAGGTATGCAATTTTGTTTTCAATTTCTCCGTAAGTCATAATTTATACCTCATTTCTATAATTATTATACCATATAAAACCAAATTCGTCAAGTATTAGTTAAAGTAATCTGCGATATTGTCACTGCAAAATGTGGTAAACGGAGAAGTTTTCTTTGATTCTGTGTCAAACCATCCACAACGATTCTTCTTTTTATTCTCTGATTCTTCAAGTTTATTTTGAAGTTCAGATTGATATTCTTTCACTTTGTCTTGCAATTTTTTAATCTGATTTTCTGTTTCTGAAATCTTGTCTTGAATTTCGCTTACATCAAAATCCCAATAAGGAAGTCTCCATACTTGTTTAAATCCCAAATTCAGCAGAATGTTTTTGTAATTATCGGATTTGGTTTTATCAACCTTTCCCTGCATAATATCATTACCCAATTTTATACCAAGCTCTACGTCTTCCATCGTCCTGTCTTCTGTTGGAATACCACGTTCATCATCAATGTAAAATTCTTTAACCATTTTGACACCTCACTTCGGAATTTTTTCACCAATTTCTTTGTATGCCGCAATAATCTTCTCTCTAAGTCTAGTTTGTTCTTCTGTATTCGCAAATTTATTTAAACTGTCAAGCAAACTCTGTGCAAGTTCTGCTTTCTCTCCATCGCTTGTATGAATAATATGGTTCAGTTTGTTAATTAGTTTCTTACTACCAAAGTTAAAATAATTGCTACATTCTTGGATATATTCATAACACATTTCCTGACGTGCGTTTGAAGTATCATTGTAGTCCTTATATTTTGTATCAATGCCGCCTTCATTGCAAAAAGCAATAAAAAAATCAGTAACAGCTTCACCAAAAAAGATAGGTTCAGAACTGTAGCTATGTAAATCAGCAACTAGGCGTTCACAGCCATACATAAGCTGTTCTGGTGTCCACCAACTATAAACCTCATCTCTTGTCATCCTTAGTCCTCCGCATCCCAAAAATTCCAATGGTCAATGCTAATTTTTTCGTTTTCATCAGAAATAATATCTACCCAAGCGTTGAGAATTTCTCTGTAAACCGTCATGTTCGGGCAGAAATAACCGTCCTTGAATACGGGCATATCGTCATTACAGAGAATCCGCATAGCAGCAGCACATACAGCGGCAGAGCGAGAAACACCAGCAGAACAGTTGAAACAGAACCAGTCAACCTTGTTTTTATTGTCCAGAATGAATTTTACAATATTAGCTGCCTGAATATCTGTAATACAAGTACCCTCAATATCAGTAGTACAGTCATCAAATTTGAGAGGAAGGAAGTTAATTTTATCATAAGACTTATGAAAATCAATATGATAACCATTCGCTTCAGTAATAGAAATAAATGCAATTCTGCGATTATGTGGTTCACGAATAAATTCTTCTGCATCCTGTGCAGACATAACCATGAAGTCCCAAGAACCGTTGATACCGCCATTAAACATAGTTTTAATCATAATGTTTACCTCATATTCCGTTTTGTTACATTCCAAAAATTACCCAAAGATTCCATATTTCCACCAACGGAAATTTTTCTCATGTGAAAAGAAGTGTTGCGGTCTGTATTAGGGTTATGATACACAAAATCATTAATAGTATACTCTTTTGCACGTTCATTTGTGCGTTCTACTTCTTTGATTCTTCTTTTGTAATCACAAATCTTAGATTGTGCATTACAATAATTGGATTTCTTTTCAGCATCATCCCAATAGGTGATATTTTTCTTATGCTTCGGCTTATTCATCTCTGAAATCTGTTCGCACTCCTTAATGGTGCGCTCGTACATTTCAATTTCCATATTACTAACAGAAATAAGATTGTCAATATAGCTCTTTACAATTCCTGCAATGTTAGAATACCAATAGGGAATAGTTTCATAAATACCAAGAAACACATTCGCATAATCGTCAGAATAGATAATATAAAATTCTTTACAACCATCAGAAATATTTAACTTAGTAGAACGAAAACCATCTTCTTTTTTAACTGTGACAGAATGAAAAGAGAACACGTCTTCAATATTTCTATCCATATACTCTTGTACTTTCTTATAATTCAAATACATATTTGATACCTCCGTTTGTTTATCTTTAGTTTCTACAAGTATTATAACACAAAAAGGATAGGTCGTCAAGACCTATCCTAAAATTTAACAGGATTATTTTTGCAATTGATAAATATCTACGATTGAATACTCGTCATTCTTGAAAACTTTCTCAATGATTTTGTAAACATCATTCCAATTTGCGCCACCAAGACCACATCCAATACCATAAGGAATTGCAATGGTGAACTTGTCAATAAGTTTACTCTGTTCTCTAAGACTTAAAAATGCCTGAAACAACGCTTTTAAATCTGTTTGTTGCTTATCTCTGCCATATCCTACTTGCCCAAACAGATTTGCTATATAACGTGTATATGGTAACGGCATAGTGTCGTCAGAGTTCATAGTTAATTGACATTGCCCAAGTAAAAGTTCTGGTCTATATGAAAATTCATCACATAATTCTTTATAATAGTCAAAATTTTCTGGATATTTTTGTTTCATTTGTTTTGCAATACCAGCGCCCATTGCACCCAAACAATTTACTTGATGACAGATAATGGCAGAGTCAGAAAGAAAGATGTCTTTAAATTCATGTTTTCTAATCATATTATTCACCAAGTTGTAACAGATTTGTATTTGTGCTCAGATAATAACTAGGATTGCACATAATATTTTCATAATCATCTGCGCCCTGAAAACTATCAATAACCTGTTTTTCTTCTTCTGTCATATCATTGTAGTGTTTCTTTCCGTAAACAGGAGGCAACCAGTTTTTCTTTCCGCTTGCGTAAATATTGAAACGCTTGAGCAAATCTAAATCTTTCCAGAGCAAATGACACGTTCCTTTGCGGAAAAACGTAACATAGAAATATTTTGTTTCAATTTTCCTATAATTACATTCATCTCTTGCCTTTGTAATTGCTACGTTTAGATTGATATCGTCTGTTTTACCCCCATCCAGATAATTCAAAGCCTTTTGAATGTCTGACAAAAATTCTACGCAATTATAAACATTGAGTGGGTTCTTGTCCCATTTCCAGTCAGAAAAAGAACCATTGCAAGGAAGAATAACTTTCTTATTTACCATGTGGGCTTTATTTGTTTTCCAACCGCTGTAATAATGAATATTGTTTTCCATCTCAGGAACATAAGAAAACTTAGAGGAAAGTTTATCAAACAAGTCAAGAATAGTCTTTTCAATACCATCTTGTAGACCAGCATTCATATCATTCATTAGTGTTTGAATGTTGAACATGGTGAAATCATATTCTGCAAACTTGCTAATCATTGAAGAATATTTGTCCTTCAAATTCTTTGTAAGCATCCCAGTAAACTTTTCATTGTTTAACAGAGAAGTCCAATACTTATGACGTGTTAGATTGATAAATTTATTCTTAGGAGAATCGGTGTAGCCAACAGCTTCATTTCCAACTTTCAAAGAAAGATTAGAATAATTACCAGAATCCCCAACAACATTACGGTTCAGATAAGGAAGCAGAGCATTAAATTCATCAATCAGAGACAGACCAAGTTCCATTTCCTCATTATACTGAGCAATCAAATCCTCAAGAAAATTAGTGGTTGTCAGCTTAGAAGAATTTTCTCCTGTTGATTCTCTGTATTCTTTTGCCTTCTGAAACTTTTCGTAAATCTCACTGTAATGTTCTGGCTCTGGAATATCAATATAAATCAGAGCAACACGAACGTCTGTCTGACGTTCTGCATCACTGAATCCATTATCTACAAACTGAATCTTTGCTCCAAGGTCATTCAGTGTATTCATCAGGAATTTACGCTTGTTAGAATACAAATTTAACAGGGTTTCAGCATTAAGAATGCAAAGAACTTTTCCACCATTTTCTTGTTGCATCTGAATCGCTTTCATCAAATGCTCATCGCCATTTGCAAAAGGTGGATTCATAAGAATTAAGTCATAATGCTTCTTACTTGCGAATGTCATAAAATCATTATGAACAATTTTTACATGGACATAAGTAGAGCGTTCTTTTACTTCTTCTTTTAGTTGTTTAAGCTCTGCAATCTGTTCATCAGTTAACCCTTCGTAATTATCTTCTTTCCAGAGATAACGGCGATTCTGACTAACTTCATACATCTTGTTGTTAAATTCCTGAACACGCTGACCACAAAATTCATAGTTCAGAATGCCACGAAGATTAGGGTCAAATTCAATAGCGTCAACATTACAAGAAGCGTTATTATAGTCTTTCTTATTAACACCTTTTTCTGCAAGAGATTCTTTGTATTTTTCATTTTTATAACAACCAAACGCTTTTAGTAAATCGCCTTTACCAGCAGATGGTTCAAGAACCTCACGAATGGCTTGAGTATCAATCATATCAAAAAGCTGATACGCAACAGATTTTGGAGTCGGGTAAAACCCGTTCTGTGCTTCTGTCGTAGAAACAAAACTATTCATAAATACCCCATATATTAATTATATTTTACAAAACTTGTATTTTCCAATCTAATAATGCACCAGCATGATTCTTGACAACACGGACAAGTTGCATAGGCTTTGTTATCTTCGATTCTAATACCATGTTCAAATTCTTTCATCTCGAAGAAGCATCCACACGTTTCACAAATAAATGAATAAGTTTCAGGTTTCTCTCCCGGAATTAAAATTTTCATTCCTTCATGTTCTCCTTTGAATATTTCATACCCTCAAGACAATTTACAACCAGAACTCCTAAATTATCCCAAGTGATATAACCTGTATTGTCGTCACGGCTTGTCATCCAAAGTGCAGTAAGTTTATTATCATAATAGACACCAAGAATCTTTTGATACTCTGGCTCTGTAAACAAAATCCAATATAATTCTGCGATATCAGTTTTGTCTAAATTACCTTCTTCGTCTGTAAAACTAATGTCATCACTGACAGGACATTTATCCACACAGACCTTCGTAAAACTCATATCCACACGCCAACGAGAGACATTTAACGAGTTAATTTCAACATTCCATAATTCAATTTTAGATGGGTCTATAACATTTGTCATCTAGGTGCACCTCCAATAAAGTTTTGACCAATTTTGTATGTTAAATCATAATATTTCTTGTAAACCACATTAACCAACTCGTTATACTTTTTTGCTGCTTCCTCATAGGTGTCTGCAAAATAATAACTTGAAGCATATTGACGCAGTTCAATGCTTTTATAAATTGGCTGGTCTTTTGGGTAAAAGTTTCTCCAACATCTATCATCTTTAACGATACCAAGGGTAGGTTTACGATTTACAATAGGTTTAGTTCTGCCATAGCGAAAACCAACACAATATACCTCTTTATCAAGAGGAACAAACTGCCAATTATAGACCATATTACACCTCACACGATATAAAAGCCACCAACTACTTTGCAATCCAATCTTTCCGTAGAGAAAATAAAGTGGGTTAAACCGGGACGGTCGCCATGTTCAGAAGATGTAATATGGTAAACATAATCCCACCCCGCTTCCCTATATTTCAGTCCAATAGCGGTTCTAGCGTCTACAGGGTATTCGCCATCAATAATTGCCTCTTCCCATTTATGCCAACCATGGTGAAACTTAATAGAACTATCAATTTTCTTTTCAAGCTCATCAAGTTTCATATCACGTTCTTCAAGTTCTTTTGGGGTAATCATGTTAACACCAACCTTTCTGTAAATATTATAACATAAAAAATCCAGAGTATTGACACTCTGGATTAAATTTAACGATAAAAATTATTTTTGATTTACATATTACGTCTTCTATTTAGAATCTTTCCCATCAAGATACCTATCCATCTCTAACTGACAATCTTGTAAGGTCTTTGCAGAGTTGTCTTGTGCTTGATGAATTAAATCAGTAAGATACTTTAAAGATTCCATCTGAGCATTTCTAACATCATCATCTTTTTGAGAATTGATTTTATTCCCTAGATAGTCACATAACTTACGGTAGTCTTTGTATGACTTAGGCACAAAAAGAATCAAACCGTTTTTATTTCTAAGAAATTCCGAGTTAAACCACTTTGATACAGAATCTTCGTAATCCTTCTTCCAAGTGTATACAACTAACATACCATTATTATCCACTACATCTTGACTTCCTTTGGATAGTAAACAATAATTAATGTTTAACTCTGGAATCTCTAGCATATTTACGATTTCTTTACACGACATCCTTGGAAGCGTATACGGATATAAATTTTGGTACGAATAGTTCCTAAAAACGATTTATAATAAGAGTGTGATTTTGCTACAGTAAAAGCGTTTCTTTTTTCTTTGTGGACATAGTGACGAATAACAATGTTTTTAATTTGCTCTTCAAAAATGAGACCAATAATACACGCAAAAACAAACAAAAGCAGAATAATAGCCAAACCACATAAAAAGATTTTACAAAAAATACCCATCACTTATCACCATTACCATCGTATCCATTTTGGATAATATCAGTAATTTCTTCGATAACACCACTAATCTTGTTTATAGTATCAGGGTATTTAATACTATAGTCTACGTCAAGAAAAGTATAACCATAATGGTTCGCCCACTTCTCAAACTCTACAATCATGGCAGTAGAAATCTGAATTGAAAAATGCTGAATTAGAATAACAACGACAAGGATAATGATAACACAAATTAAAATACCGTAAATCATTAGAATGGACAATCCTCCTGTTTCTCTTTTTTCTTACTCTTAATTTCTTTTGGAATATCTTCTTCGTTCCAGATATTAGTTACGAATACACGCTCTAGTTTCATTTCCTGATTTTTTACATTCATATCGTTAACACTAATAAAATCATCATAAGAAGTCACAACGCCACGAACAAGAGCTTTATTTGAATTATTAGAATAACGGCAAGTCCAGATTTTATCTTCTGTAACAAAATGAAGACCATGAGAAGATGCGAACCAATCATATGTTTTTACTTCGCCATAATCTTTCCACTTAAAGTTGCTATTAAAGAAACTGCAACGGTTCTTGGCATCAATCCATTTATAAACAGTCATTGGAAGTTTGACAATTTCTTCAATAGGTTTTCTTATTAAGAAAGCGAACAATATCTTCTTTAAACATAAAGAAGATATCATAATCGTTAATGGCATACTCCTATTTCTAGGATTACACATCAACGGAACTGCTGATAAATCAGTCTTACTATTCCTCCGTAACAGACAATGCCCTGCCTGTTTAAGTATTGTATCATACTCTATTCAATTTTGCAAGTCCTAAATTTCTAATATTGATAGCGGCATTTACATCTCTGTCTAAATATTCTCCGCAACTAGGTCAAATCCAGCTTCTATCATTCAAAGTCAGTTCATCGTTAATAAATCCGCAACAATGGCAAGCTTTGGAAGATGGAGCGAATCTGTCAATCTTGACAACTTTAGAACCATTCTTTAGTGCTTCCCATTCGAGAATTTGAACAAATTCATAATAAGCAAGGTCAGAAATTTTTCTACCCCAAAGTTTCTTCATTGCTTCAAGATTCAAGTCTTCAATGCAGATAATAGAACATTTCTGTATTCTTCGCTCTCATGCACAGTGTAATCTACACAAAACTCTTTAACAATCATTTTCACCATTTTTAATAATGTTATACTTTTCTCGCATTTCTTTTGCTTTACCACAAGACATATTACCTTCCGGGCAAGCGCTACAAACACAAGATGGCCCAGCACTCTTGAACAGATGAGGTGCAACAGGATAAACTAGCTTTAGCATTTCTTCTGCAACTTCTCTAATTTCACGGCTGGCACGATTACAGCAACGTAGATTAAAGAAATGATTTAGCTCACGAGCATTCATTGTAACAATCATACGAGTGCAACAAGCTTCTGGAAGCAAATAACGAGCGTCTTCTTGTGCCTTTTTCTTCGCAGGAGATTCTTTCATACCTTCTGCAATATACTTCTTTGCCAGTTCTTCCTTTAGCTCATTATAGTTATTGAAAGAGTTTTTTACGGATTCTTCATACAGACGAACAGCAGAATAACCAGCGTCATAAATTTCCTTTGGAACAACATGGTCTGCATTATCCATGTCTACATAGCGCTGGCTTTGAACTGCCATACTTGCTAGGCGATGACGTGAAATCTGCGCAAGGAAACTACGAGAAACACCCTCAATACCAAAAGTAAATACCGCCATCTCTGTTGGGCTAGAATGACCGAGACTTGCCAGTTTATCAAGAAAACTTGAAACTTTTTCATCAGTTAAACCGTCCATTAGAGTTTCGATGTCTGACTTAGAGTAGCACAGTTTAGCCGCAGCGGCTACTGTCTTTTCAGGGTCTTTAGTATATGTTAGTAGCTTTACATTCATTAACTATTCTCCTTTTTAACAGGAATCCACTCTGTTACAGTTACAGTTTTTTCGTATGTATGTTTCTTCACTTCTTTCGGAGGATACGGAAAGCTATCATCTTGATATTCAGTTAGACCACGTTGCCAATCAATACCGAAGTATCTATCAGCAAGCTTGCAAACCGTATAGGTGCTCATAGTCCAGCGCCCTTGTTCAATATCTTCCTCAGAAATACTGTAATTGTATACCAGCTTAGAAAGCTCCTCGTCTGTTAAATTTTCTTCGTTATCAAGTTTGTATAGCGTTTCTTTTTCAAAATCAGTTACCATTTTTATTCTCCTTTTAATGAGAAATCATTACAAGATTCATAGAGCTTACAAGATAAGTTACACCATCAATAACAACTTGTACTTGCTCTCCATCATAGTCACACCAACTATCAAGTTTGCCTTCAACAATTGTGCCATCCGGCATTTTAATCTGGGCATAATCATAAGAATAAGTCAGGTCAACCACTTGTCTATTGCATCCGCAAAGAACAGACATTACAATTGTTACGAGAAAGCTTACGGCAGATATCGTAAAATCTATCGTAATCGAAATTTTTTGAAACACCGTATTGCTTTGTTCCTCTATATGGCGGGTCAAAATAAAACACAGCGTTTTTGAAAAGGTCTAGTCCGTCCCAAGCCCAATCATTAATGTCAGAAACGAGAAAACTAATTCCGGTTAAACTTTTAGCCTGTTCCTCAAGATTTCTCTTGCATTCCTGATAATAGTCTCGATAGCGCTCTCCATTCTTTGTTTTTTCATATCCCGGCTTGGCATAACCCTCGTCAAAGAAACGACCATTATATGACGCTAAGAAACCAACATTGCCAACATACCAATCTGGATATGTCTGTTTGCTTGTGCCATTGTAGAAATCTCGCACCTTATCGTATTCTTCCTTTGAAACACTATCAGCAAGTGAACCATCAAGTGCAACACGACTTAATAGAGCAATAAGATACTTGTTTGCATCAAAACCAACTCTACTAAAGCACTTAATCTTGTCAATGATGTTGCCTCCGCCGACCATAGGTTCATAGTATTCGGTAGCGCCAGATTTATCAATGAAAGATTGGATAATTGGAACGATATATTTTGCAATCCTAGATTTAGAACCCATGTACTTCATTATTCGTTATCCTCATCCGTAAAATATTCTAGCACTTTATCAACCTCTTCTTGAGTTATCATGTCAAAAATATAACCATCAGAATTATATCCCTCTGGCTCTATATGGTCGCAAACTTTTCTATAATTGTAATTATTGTTATTTTGAATAAAATTCATCGCAATCTTAGCAGACTTGCTATCTTTATATGCCCCAAGACAAATACACACTTCGCCATTTTGAAAAAATGCCATAACATTATATTTTGACGCACTATAATCGTACTCAAGTATAATATAATCACATTTTGAAATATTTACAATATTGTGACCGTCAAGACTACGAAATAGCATCATTCATCATCCTCATCATCGTAATCATGCTCTAATTCATAACTATCAATTTGACTTTGAATTTCGTCTTGCATTTCAGATTATAAAGCACGAACGTAGTCATCACCTAGAACCGCTCTGGCTTCATCAAGCAATTCATCTAGTGTGTAATAGTAATGAGGGAATCCATCTTTGTCGTAAAAATATCCAACCATTCAATCACCTTCTTTAAATATATTATATCATAAACGAATAAAATATCAAGAGTTATCTGCAATATTTTTTTAGAATATAAGCGATTACATCAACCGTCCAGCCATTACCAACGGCAGTATATCTTGCCGTATCAGAAACACCAGCGGTATAATTATCTGGCAATGTTTGCAATCTTTCGTATTCAACAGGGGTTAACTTCCTGCGTCTCCCGTTGATGTATACTTTCTTCTGTTGATAACCGCCATGTACGCACGTTAGAGTTGGACACTTGAAATTTTTACTATATACTCGCTTTAGCATCTCATGCGTATTTACATCTAACGTAGCAACAACGTGTTTATCTTCTCCATGAAAGTCATAGCCGCAATTATAGAAATATTTCTCATCAACAGAATCCTCAAGAATATCCTTCAATACATCGCTGCAAATGTTAATTTCATTATTTAGTGGAATATTTGTCCAATAAAGTCTTGGTCTATTTTGAGCAGAAAAATTTTCACTATTGATATACACTGGTTCGCATCCAAGACACTCTGAAATAATATGTTTACTTTCTTCATTCATGGATGCAACATTTTCAAATAGAAAATATTTTGGACAAGACTCTTTCAACGCTCTTGCAAACTCAAAAAATAATCTACTTTTACCATCAAGATTAGTTCTGTTTGCGCCAGTGGTGATAGAAAGACTTTGGCACGGACTACCACCAATAATCAAATCAATTCCTTTATATTTTGTGAAATCTTCTGTTATTACATCTCCACAATGAACAATGTTCGGATAGTTCTTTTTGCTAATCTTAATTGCATTCTGGTCAATTTCGTATGCGTAATAGTTATCAATTTTTAGTCCAGCTCTTTCAGCCGCAACCATTCCGCAACTAATTCCATCAAAAAGACTCAAGACATCCATAAATATCTCCAATTTTCGTCAAATTATACAACAAAAGTACATAAATACATATAGATTTGCAACAATATTACATATATTTTGAGGATAAATCTCAGCTTTTATCAGATTGCGAATTAATTAAATGATTCCATTGGAACCGCTTACATCTTTGGTAATAATCTTTTTCTTGATTATCCAATTTGCAATGCGCTTTATTATCAATATAGCCAGTCCAGTTTTCGCAATGTTCACACTTTACGTTTGACTTTTTGGTTTTGTCAACCATTCGCTTACCCATGTTTAACTCCTCCAAAATCTTAACTTTCATCAGATTCGATTAATTGAAGTTCTTCCAACGAAAACGAAAGTCTTCCGCCTCCGCAAAAAGTAGTGAACTCAACAACGGCGGTATCTCCGTCAATTTCATCAATAATACCTTCGCACCAATCTCCTGCGTAAACTTTATCTCCAACTTTCACAATCAATTCTCCTTAATCAAATTAACATTTTATTCAAGATTCTTAAATGATTTAATCATCTCTTTGTATGTTTTTGAACAATCAGGACACAAATCTCCAATGTCACGCTCCCAAGTCCAGTTCTCTGGCTTTTCAAAATTCTGAATCTGAGTCCAACCACCATCCATTTCTTTTGTTCCGATGTAACGAACGAACGCTTCCGCTTTACATCTATCGCAAATATATTTCTTTCCAATTACGGTCATATTAAATTTCCTTTCTATAAGTATTATAGCAAAAGAAAACAGGATTGTCAAGCCCTGTTCTTAAATTTAACAAAAAAATTATAGAATTTTTAATACACGATTATATAGCCCATGAACATGGGCAACATCTTTATCCACATGATAGTGACCGTGGAACCAGTCTTTATAATCCACATTATGATTAATCTTTTCTAAATAATCAGTAAGAACGTCTGATTCATAGAACCCATATGGGTCATAATAAGTCATAATACTTGTTGGAGCGCAATGAGTTAGAATATAATCTACTCTATTGTTGTTCTTCTCAAGATTATCCAAACCGTGCTCCATCATTTTTACAGATGGAATCTCTTCTTTCCACCAAGAAATATGCTCTTTCCTGCACCATTTATCATGCGAAGTAGCGCCACCCATCACGAAGAATTTCTTTCCCTGTAGGTTGTAGATATCGCCATTATTAAGATAATAAACGCTGTCCGCAATTTGACGTGCCTGACCACCATGAAAATCAATTAGACCGAAGTTATTGTAAAGAATATCATAGTTTTCATGGTTGCCCGGACAACATAGTGTAGTCCACGGTTTTTCATTGTACCATTTTGTCCACCAACGTGTTTCACCAGACCAATCCCAAGTAAAACCACAATCTCCGCAAATAATCACATAATCATTCTTTGTCAAATTTTTACCTTCTGGAAAGAATGTAGAATTTAGTTTTGCAGAATCATGGTTTAGGTGAATATCACCTGTTACATAAATCGCCATTATAAATACCTCTCCACAATATAACTCAAATTACCAGTATAATGAATTTCCCTAATTCCCAAATCTCTAATTGCCTTACTACAAGCACCGCAAGGCTTACTCAATGCGATTTCGCCCTTCTTAGTTTCTCTGTAAATATAAAACGTGACCTTGCTAAAATCAACATCCAAATCCTTAATCTTGTTAATACAGGCGATTTCTGCATGAGTACCATGTTTATTAGGAAGAATGGGATAACCACGATATTTGTTGTAAGATTCTTGTAAAGGGCTTGTCTTGGTAGTATTCCAACTAATTGCGATTACTTTATTTTTATAAACAGCGCAACATCCTAAGTGAAAAGTAGGATAGTCGCTAAATTCACTGGCTTTCTTCGCAAAATCAAACCCTCTACTGTCGTTCATAGTCTTACAAAAACTCCTTCAAAATCTCATCGTCACAGTGGTCAAGAACTGGAACCTCTACAATCTCATACCCGGCTTCTTTAATTACATCATCCATATTATCAGAATTTAACAGATGAGCTAGGTGTTGCGTTTTTAGCTGTTCATTTGTAACTTTATTTTCAAGTTCGTCTAATCTTCTAATTACAGCGTCTTTTGCTTCCATTACTTTTCCAGTATAATCAAAATATTTTAGCATATCTGAAAGCATACTCCGTTCCTCCTGATGCGATTTAAGGATTGATTGTTTTGATTCATACTCACAAGAAACTCTTTTGTAGCATTCGATATAAAGAAGTTTCTTTGCTTCTTTGATTCCGTCTTCGTTGAAGATTCCAATATCCGGGTCTAAGAAACTCTCGCCAGAATATTTTGTATCAATAATTGCGTAAAAAGACATTTTTATTTCTCCTTAATTTAGGTCTCTCAATATAGGATATGTAAATCCCAAATGCAGTCCCAATTTATTCCAGACATTTAAAATCATGCTTTCTGTAAAAACTTGTTCAGAAAGAATACTCCATGCTTCAATTCCTGTTAAATTTTTATAATTTGTCAATTTAACAGAAATATTTATAATTTCCTGTTTACTTTTATCCACTTTACTAAACATCCCTTTAATGTATAGGTCTTCTCCAATTGGATAGAAATAACAATATTTACCATGCGGACAATAAAGTTGACCACCGTATTTCGCACAATATGGGCTGGATTCTTTAATTACTTCTTTATCAGACCATTTTCTGCCTTTTGGTAATTTGCATTCTACAACTTCACTTCTTGCCATACATAGCCTCAATGTCTTTATCAGAATAAAATTTAGCAGAAGGATTGCGTTTGCGTTCTTTAAAATAATAACTTTTAAAATGCTTCATAGATTCCAGAAGCATAGAAGCACCAATCATTAAATCCTCGTCCTCTGTAAAATCCAGAATATTATTTGCATACCGTTCCAAGTTATCAATACTCTTCAAATCCATAATTACTCTCCATTATATTCTTTCGCTAATGCCCTATCTCTTCTTGCTCTATTCTTAGCTTTAATTAAACACTCATAACAGAGTATATGATTCTCATAGGCTGGTTTACTACAATTTACACATAAGCCATTCTTAATACATTTTTCTCTATGCCTTTCATAATATTGTTTTCTTATATTTGAAAACTCTGGATTATTTTCTTTCTGCCATTTGTATCTATTGCTTCTCCACTCAAGACACTCATCACAATACTTTCGATTTGGAGCCGTCTTATTTCTTCCGCATTTAACGCAAATATGGTGTTCTCGCTTATAATCTCGATTAGCTTTCTGTCTATCACGACATTCCTGACAAGTAAGACCGCCCTCGACAGGCTTGTTCTTTCCACAACAAGAACATAATCCGGCTCTCTTCCATTCTTCCCTTTTTTCTTTTGTAGCCATTTTAATTCTCCTTTCTTTTCTGAATGTATTATATCACAGCCTCAACAATCTGTCAAGACTTAAAATGAAATTTTTATCTAGTAATAATAATTATTATTATATATTTAATACTAGTATATATAATATATTTATTATTATATTATTATTTATATTTAATATATATATATATATATATATTATAGCTATGAGTATTTATAATATATATTATTTAATATATTTATATATTATGATATTTATAAATATATATTTAATAATTTAACAAAATATTATTATTTATTAAATAATATATAATTAAATAACTAAATAATAATATATAATATATTTAGTTAATAATTTAAGATAATATTTGCTATTCTTTAAATTTGGTCTTGACAAATGATTACCAATATGTTATAATACTTATAAATAGAAAGGAGATAAAACAATGGCTGTTGATAATTTTCTGCTAAATTGTCCCTTTTGCGGTTCAGGATGGATTGAGCCTGTTAAGGTTTTGAATAAATCAAATAAGAATAAATTTTATATCAGATGTATGAATTGTGGTGCTAGAACTAGAAATCAAAGTGTGATTACTGATGCTATTGCTCTTTGGAACAGGAGGGTCAATTATGAATCGTGAATATAGTTACTGGGAAGAAATTTATAATGCTTATGGGGAAACAGAAAAATGGATGTGTCATAACTGTGGACATACTGTTAATTGCACCTCTAACTTTTGCCCTGAATGCGGTCGCGTTATGACTGGTTGCAAAAAAGATAGTAGATACACTATTGTATTTAATTATGAAAGGTTTAAAGATTATGACCGAAATGCAGAAACTCGATAAATATCTAACTGAACATAATATTAAACATACTTATGAACGTCGTTGGCCAGAATTTGACAAACAACAGAAAACCATGCGGGTAACTGCAACTGGTGTAATTTATTATACAATGAAAGAAAATGCTATTGATGGTGGGTGGCAAATTGTAGTTAATGATGAGAATGGTGAATATTTGTTTGATGCTATCTGCGGATATGGTAGCTTTGGGTTTAATAGAGGATTAATCGAGATTATGGGTTGTATTGTTCCAGATGATGTACATGATTCTGTTGAAGGGTCTCTAACCGCTGATGAAGTAATTGAAAGAATTGAAAAGTATTATGCCGGTAATGAACCGGTTTTAAATAATTGTAAAGGAGTAGATTAAAATGGATAAAAAATAGTATAGAAATTGCATTAGAGAAGCTATCATTACAAGACAATGATGTTGTAGTTATGAAAGTTGACACGCAGAAATGGAGCGTTAAAGAATTTGAGCCATTATATCATGCTATAAAAGATATTTCTCCAAACCCCGTTATAGCAATTCCAGATAGTATTTCTCTTGGAACGAAAAATATTGATTATTTAATTCAATATCTACAGGATATGAAGAAAGATTAATTATTATAGAAAGTAGTTGACTATTTATTGGCAAATATTAAAAGAAGTTATGTGCGTAGTTTAGGAAAGAGCACTGACGATGTTACTGGTAGTTGTTTTGAATTAGTAACTACTAGCGGCGATAGAGTGCTAATTGATTGTGGAATGAAACAAAGTTCAGACGATTTAAAAGATTATCGAGATAATATTGAAATAATCAAAAATCTAAAAATTAAACGTCTTGACGCAATAGTTCTCAGTCATAGCCATATTGACCATTCTGGCAATATTCCTGCCGCTTTTGCAAATGGCTTTACAGGCATAGTATATATGCCTAAAAACTCAAAAGACATTGTTAAATTACTTTGGTTAGATTCCGCAAAGATTATGCAGCAGAGTCAACAACTATTAAAAAAGAAGGGCAATGTAAGTGGCAAGCCAACCTATACAGCGGAAGACGTAGAAGTTGCCTATAACCATATTGTAGAATGTGAATTTAATCAAGTTATTGAAATCTCTGAAAATCTGTCTTTTCAATACATCCATTCAAATCACATTATTTCTTCAAGCCAAATTATTTTTTATGTAAAAGATAATGGCATAACGAAAACAGTTGGTTATTGTTGTGACCTAGGAAGCCCAAATATTCAAGGCACATATCTTGACCCGTTTGAACCTATTAACAGAGTTAATTTGTTGATTGGTGAATGCACATACGGTATGCAGTTAAAGACTAACAATAAGAAAAATAGAAATAAAGACAAAGAAAAAATCAAAACTCTTATTGAACAGGTCAATGAAACTGGCGGGCGTTTAATTATTCCTGCATTTAGCCTGAATCGCTCTCAGGATATTTTAACCGTTCTATATGAGTTATTCCATGACGATGAAGAGTTTAAGATGCCAATTGTGTTTGATGGTGTTCTATCAATGGAAGTCTCAAAGCGGTTTGAGGATTGCATAAATTACAATAAAGAACTCTGGAATAAAGTATTCTCTTGGGGAGCAGTTGTAAAGGTTTCTGATTGGACTGATAGTCTTGCATATCAGAATTATACATCGCCACAAATTATTGTTGCATCTGGTGGTATGCTCAAAGGAAGAAGTACGGCTTATGTAAAGAAATGGTTGTCTGACCCAAAAACTACTATTTGTTTAGTTGGATACGCTGGTGGTGAGGGTAGCGTTGGATACATGATTCAAAGAGAAAAGGAATTTCCTGTTATCAACATTGATGGGTCTAAGATTCAGAATAAAGCCCATGTTATTTCTTTAAATTCCTTCTCTTCTCACGCGAGTCATGCTGAACTATTGGAATATTATAGTTCCATTGAATGTGAAAAAATTTATTTAGTTCACTCACAAGAAGACCGAAAGAAAGAATTTAAGCCATTACTTGAAGAAGAGATTAGCAAGAAAAATCATACTACGAAAGTAGTTCTTCCAGACTCTAAAACGAAAATGTATCTATAAATAAGAAAATAGCCAATATACAAAAGTATATTGGCTATTTTCTTATTTATTTATTTATTTATATTTTCAAAATCGTACAAACGCATCCAAATAAATCCACCAGAAGTTTTGTGTTTTCCACTTAGACAATCGCTTATATTTCTTGAGGTTATATTATTTTGACTTGCTGCTTCTTTAACAGAGTTATATTCTTCAATATATTCCATACTTTTCGATAACTTAACGATTGTTCTTTTCTTTTTTAATATTTCCTTTTCTTTTGAGCAGTCTGGTTTTATTCCATTTTCCTTGTTATATAAAGCAGTCTTTGTCATGTTGTTTATTTGATTGTCGTTTAATTTATTATACTCTAATTCTGTAATCCAAAAATATCCTTCTGTAATATAGATTTTGTTTCTTATTGCGTATGAGATAAATGGATGCCGTAATCCTGTTTTTCTTGTTACATCTCTAATTGATGGATATATCCCAATTACTTTTCCATTAAAATCTATCTGAACAACGCTACAACCAGAAGATTTAATTTGTCTTTCACGTTTCGTTCCCCATTTTGAATTTTCGTCATTAGTAACCCATTCCAGATTTTCGACACAATTATTTGTTTTGTCCTCATCAATATGATTTACTTGTGTTTTATGCTCTGGGTCTGGATTTGGGATAAAACGGAGAGCGATTAAGCGATGAAGTCTTATTGTTTTGTCACATTCATTCTTCTTTAGATATATACTCATATATCCACCCGAATCTGGGAATGGCGTTAAAAGACAGCCACCATATAATGTATTTCGACCTAGTGCATCTGTCACAATTCTATCAAGGCTTCTTGCTCTTCCTTTGTTAGAAACCTCATACCATCCAGTAAAATCGACACCCTTAACGATGCCAACATCTCTCCACTCTTCACCCTCTAAATCTATGATTTCTTCTTTATTTTTAGCCATGAAATAACTCCTTAAATATCATAATACCAAATGGTATAATAACCCTTTATAAATATTATACCATACTTTGCTCCAAATTGCAATACTTTTTCTAAAAATATTTTTATTTTTTTTTCTATTGACAAGCCCTACTCTTTTTGCTATAATACAATCAGAAGAAAAAACAAACAGAAAGGAGTGAGAATTATCTTTACAATTTCAAATGGAGATTTTTATATTGCACAATTCTCTACTGGGTTGAAACCAGTTCGTACAAAAGAAGAAGCAATTCAGTTCAAAACTTACGATAAAGCAAGTAGTTTCATGTTAAATATGCCGAAGTCTTTTAAGAATCTTGGCTATCATATTGAAGGTGAAGCCGAAATTGTTAAAACAACGCAAACACAAACGTGTTCACAACAAAATCATTCTGAACATAAAAAGGTTATTGTTGAATATGATTCTAGTTATATTCGAGGAATTGAAAACCAGATTTGTCAAATAAGCGATTTTATATCTGATTTAAAAAATAAAAGACAAGAAGCAGTTGAAATTGTTGAGAAATGTGAACGAGAAATTTTTGACCTAGAACATAACGCCGAATTTTATAATAAAAACGCTTGTGAGGGTTATAAAATGTGGCGCAAGCTAGGAGAAACAAGGCGAGAAAGACGCAGAGCAAAAGATTTGATTGTAATTGTAGATGCAATTCTTGAAGATAACAGCTTTGACGGGATTCTTAGTCAGAAAACATTGAACCGGATTTCTGGATTAGAAAGCAGAACTTATTCCGTTCGTGAACTTGATGATATTTTCCCAGACTGAGAGGCATGAATATGATTATTGGTATTATTCTTCTTATTGTAATTACTATCTTTCTTGTTGCGCTTGTTATTGGATGCTGTAAGGTTGCTTCTGAATCCGATATGGCTACAGAGCGAGAAATTAAAAATATTGACGAGGTGTAATATGTTTATCTATACTGTTTACGACCCAGACGAGCGAGAAGTTGAACTGTATATCGGAGATGACTATTTTCATTGGTGGTATTCTGAGTATGACATAAGGAAGGAGCTTAAAAAGCTAGGTATTGATTACAAGCAATATTCATTTTTAAATTAACAAAATGCTGTTTTTATTTATCGTAATTTAACAAAGGAGAATAAATATGGAGATTGAATTTAAAAATAAATCTTTTGTCCCTTTCAAAGATATGGCAGAAGGTGATACTTTTCTATGTCACGGTCGTGTTTGCATGAAGATTGGTGGCATTACTGTGGACGAGGACGGTGAGGCAACCACATTTAATACTGTCTATCTTGATGTTGGGTTTCCTACTGCTCTTGAACCAGAAGCGAAGTTTATCCCTATTAAAATGAAGCTAATTGAGGTATAAGCATGAATAACAAATCACTGTTTCAAAAAATTTATTCTGCTCTTGGATTCTGGAAATACCGTGAAAATACAGATAACGGGACTTATGATGTGTTTTATTGGTGCTATTTGCCTTATGGGAAATTTTTTAGAAAATTTGATTTACTTAGAGTGAAACTGAGAGATTGAAATTTAACAAGCGGACAAGACGTACTTTACTGGTATGTTTTTATTATTGAAAGATTCCAAGAAAGTTTGGTTTATTTAATGCGTAGGTATGATTATTATGACAACGATGGATGAGAATTTCATTAAGGATTTAATGGATGAAGTTAGAAAAGTACAGGATATGTGTGACGCTGCGCTGAGAGATGGAGATTATATTAAAGCGGCTCGTTTTGGTGATATGGCAAGTGGAATGCTTCATTTCATCCAAAGATTTGAAGATTATTTAGATGGTTAACTTAACAAAATAATTTTCTGAAAACTCTTGACTTTACTAATTTTCTGTGCTATAATACTTACAGAAACGAACAAATATAAAACAAAGGAGTAAGTATTATGCGTATTGGGAAGCCTGAAAGAAATGAAAAAGGATTTGTCAGATTTGAAGATATCGGAATCGGATGTTGTTTTCGTGAATATGACGATTGGAACGATGATGAACCTATTTATATGAAGACGAATTGTTTTTCTGTGGATATCGGTAAAGATAGAAATGTCGGTTATAATACCGTAAATCTGAAAACTGGTAGAATGTGTGGGTTTGAAGGCACAGTTAGGGTAGAACTGTTGGCTGACGCTTATATCGGAGGTATTGAGTAATGCGTATTGGTAAAGAATATAAGCCTTGTGAAGTCAAGTTCGGCGACGGTCTGAAAATTGGTGAAGCGTTTTACTATCGCGGTAAATACGACAGCAAGGAAGAACTCTATATGAAAATTCGCTATATTGAGTATGATGAATGTCATTGCGATATGGTTAGATACAACGCTGTGAATCTTGAAGATGGTTCTCTTGATTTCGTAGAAGATGGTACAACTATTACCATTGCAAACGTGCATATTGAAAAAGATTGAGGTATATTATGAAGATTAAGTCTATTGATGATAGCGCAATCACTTTCGATAATGGTATGGATATCACTTTTGACCATGTAGCAGATTGCTGTGAATATAATTATGCGGCATTTGAAGAGATTGATGATTTAGCAAAGAATTTTGAGTTTTCCGAAAATCTAATCTTTGAAGCTGTTCCTAATTCTGGATTTCGTTTTGGTGATAATCCTCAGAATATGGTTTTTGTTCCTTGCTATTCAGAGCAGAATGGATATTATAGTAGTGATGTAGATATTTACTACAATGATAAGCAAGTGTTAAATGCTGATTGTGATTGGATTAATGTGTGAAAAAATAAAATTAGGTCTTGACAATACTTGATTTTAATGATATAATATCAATAGAAACACGAAAGGAGAAATGTGTTTATGAATTTCGACAATATGTTTGGTATGAGTGGTATGTTTGACGGTATGTTCCGTAAGGTTGGCTCTGATATGTGCCGTCTGACTATGAATGGTAAGATTGCTGTTCGTACTGCTCCCGGTGTTTACAAGAGCTACGATGTAAAGCGTAATCGTCTAGTAAACCACAGTAATTTTGCTTTTGATATTGGAAATGATTGGTTCTTTGTAGTACCTACTAATCATGTTAAGGTTGGTGATATCATTATCGTTGGTGACACTCCCCGCTGTGTAATTTCTGTTTCTGGCGAGGAAATCAAGGTGTTCAATTATATGAATAGCACCATTGAAACCGTAGTTAAGGAACGTCATGTTTTCATGGGTAATACTTATTACTACGGCAAGATTGTTTCTCCGTTTGGTAATATGATTTCCAAGAAGGATGGTCTGAATAGCATTATGAAGATGGCTATGATGGGTCAGATGTTTGGAAATAACGCCAACGGAATGGGTAATAGTTCTAATGGTCAGAATGGCCTTATGATGGCAATGATGATGTCTGGTGATATGGGTGATATGTTCAACGGCCTGTTTGATTTTGGTGACATGGATATGGAACTAAATGAAGACGAAGACGCTGATGATTCTAATGAAGAAGTGGAGGATTAATTATGGGTGGCGGTTCTTGGACTAAGGATGCGTATTGTAATTATACCGTTTCTGCTCGTGGTGTTGACGTAGACTCTTTTAAGACTATGGATTGCACTGCACAGCAAATGTATAAGTCTCGTAGTCTTGACAAGGCTCTGAATCCGTATAATGTAATGCGTGAATGCTGTGACAGCAAGGAACACCCCAATACTAAGCCTGTTATTCTTGCTCTTGATGTAACTGGCTCTATGGGCAACACCGCTGTTGACATCGCACAAAAGCTATCCGATATCATCGAAGAATGTTTTAGCAAGTATTCAGATATTGAATTTCTGACTATGGGCATTGGCGACCTTGCTTATGATTATGTTCCTATTCAGGCAAGCCAATTTGAATCCGACATTCGCATTGCAGAACAGCTAGATAAGATTTACTTTGAAGGTGGTGGCGGTGGTAACGGCTTTGAGAGCTACACTGCCGCATGGTATTTCGGTGTCCATAATTGCAAGCTTGACTGTTGGAATCGCGGAGAAAAGGGTCTTATCATTACTATGGGTGACGAGCCTTGTAATCCGTATCTTCCTCACACGCCTCTAAATAAGGCGCTTGGTTCTACTGAACAGAGTGATGTTGAGACTAAGAGTCTTGTTCAGGAGGTTACCAAGAAGTATGACGTATATCATATCTGCACTCGTGGCTATGACCACCTTGCCGCTAGTTATAGACAGTATCTTCCTGCTGACCGTGTAATTGTATCCGAAGACGATAAGATTAAGGACGTAATTATGAAGATTATTGCAGATAAGTATGGTGCTGTTCATACTACCGCAAGCTCTGAGGTTAAGACTAACGACAACGGCGAACTAGTCTGGTAATTAATGTAATTTAACAAGAAAGATATTATGTCTGAATACAACGTAAATATTGTTATTGGTGCTAACTTTGGTGATGAAGGAAAGGGTTATGTTTCAAACGCTCTTTCTGCCAACAAGAAAACTCTTACTATTCTTCCTACTGGTGGAAGCCAGAGGGCACATACTGTTGATTGTAATAACAAATATTACAATGGTCGTCATGTTTATCATCACTTTGCTTCTGGAACTATGAACGGTTCTGACACTTATTATGGTGTTGATTTTGTTCTAAATCCTATGGAATATGTTCGTGAAGCAAAAGAGCTTGATGAAATGTATAACTTTTGGGAACTTCGTACCAATCAATATGCTAGTCCTAAATGTTATGTAACTACTCCATTTGATATGTTTCTTAATCAAATTAAGGAAGAATATCGTGGAGAAGGTAAGCATGGCACTTGTGGATATGGTGTTTGGGAAACTATTAAGAGAAATCAGAACTCTCAACCTAAATATTGTCTAAACTACGAAGAGCTTTATCATTGTCTTAGTAGGGATTATCTTGCAAAGAAAGGTATTGAGCCTATTCGTAAGAAATTGATTGATATTCGTGATGGATATTTTAAGGGTGAAATAGAACGTCATCATATTACGCTTTCTGACGAATGGAAGCATATTGTCTATGATGATAGAATTATTCAGCACTGGATTATGGACGCAAAACGTATGTGCTGGTGTATTGAGTGTGTAGATGTTTCATACGCTATTTCCAAATGTAAGCCTAAAAACATTATCTTTGAATTTGGACAGGGTATTCTTCTTGATTGTGATAATCTTGAATACGCTCCACATCTGACTTGTGCAAAGACAGGTCTTGATGGCATCAATCAGCTATGGAATCAGGATTATAAGTTAATTCTAAATGATGCTAAAAATGTCAATGCGTATTATGTCACACGCACTTATTTAACAAGACATGGTATTGGCCGTCTTGATGGAGAGTGCCTAAGAAATGACATTAGTGACAAGATGGAAGAGGATAAGACAAATGTGCCCAATCCGTTCCAGAATCACTTGCGTTATGCGCCTCTTGACTACGATTCTTTGATTCGCAGAATTTTCATTGATAGTAAAATGTATAATGTTAACGTGAATATTGTATTTACGCATTGCAATGAATTCCATGTTAAATCAGAAGAACTTAATAATGCTATTCAGAGTTATTTTGAAAATGATGTTCATGTTTATGAACAGTTTTCAGAAAAAGAGTCTTTTGAAAATTTGAAAAATTATTTTCTAAGACCTCTTGACAAGGATTGATTTCTGTGGTACAATACTTATAGAACAACAAAGGAGAGATTGAAATGACTCGTAAGCGTTTTGTAAAACTTCTGATGTCTCGTGGTTTTACTCGTAATGCGGCAACATTTCGTGCTCGCTTCTATATTCCAAGTATGTATAGTTCTTATTTGGAATGTTACAGAGTAATGGCTGGTCTTGATTAAAAAATATTTTGAAATTTTTCAAAAAATCTATTGACAAATCACATAATATGTGATACAATACTTATAAAGACAGGGAGGTGATGTATTGAGCCGGATAAGCAAGTTTTCTAAAGAGGAACTTGAAAAGATATGTAAGGAAAGCACTTCGTTTTCAGATATGGCTAGAAAGGTTGGCTATCCATCATACCAATCTGGTTCTGCTATAACTATAACAAGAAAATATATTGAATCTCTAGGTATAGACACCTCTCACTTTAATGGTCAAGCTTGGAATAAAAATAACTTTGACTATTCTAGGTTTCAAAAAGGAAAACATATCCAAGGAAACAACGCAAAAGATGCTCTTATTAATTTAAGAGGAAGAAAATGCGAAGTATGTGGAAACACAGAATGGCTTGGAGAAGAAATTCCTCTTGTAATTCATCATATAGATGGAGACCATATAAACAACGAGTTAAGTAATTTGCAATTATTATGCCCCAACTGTCATGCACAAACAGACAACTATTGCGGCAAGAATATAAAAGGCAAAAGACAAAAATATACGGAAGAACAATTCGTACAAGCACTTAAACAAATAGGAATACATTATTCTGCAAAATGTTATTATGAAGAAGCGTATAGGCTTATCGAAAAATACAACATAGACCAATCGGTAAACAAAAGCAAAGCTCCAAAACAAAGCGATATAAAGATTATATCTGTTGACGGTGAGGAACATAAATTGTCGGAATGGGCCAAAATTCTTAACTTACCAGACAGAAGTTTTCGTAAATACATAGAGAAATACGGAGAAGAAAATATAAAAGAGCTTATAAGAAGGTTCAAGAAAAACCCAGAGAAATTAAATTGCGAATATGAATCATTATATTTGCTATATATGGAAGACAAAATTAATAGCTGTTCTAAAAGAGGAACGAAATATAAATTTGTAGCAAAGATTGATATGAACACAAAAGAAATAGTAAGCGAATATGACAGTCTTTTACTCGCAGCCGAATCTGTCGGAAGAGAAGATACATCGCACATATCAGAGGTGTGTAATGGGAAAGAGCATAGCGCTTACGGTTTCTTCTGGAAATATATTCTATAATTTATAAGATTGGACTTAAAATATCCAATCTATTACCGGGATATGGCGAAAATGGCAAACGCGCTGGCTTCAAGTCCCAGTATCGAAAGATTTTTGGATTCAAATTCCAATATCCCGACCAGTTAAGTGATTCTCAAATTACGTTGTACAAAGGATTAGCCTTTAAGGGACTGCTGTTTACGGCAGTGCTGATTATCGGTGATGATGCCAACTCATGAGGGTGCGTAAGCCGACTTTATATGGGGATATCGTATAATGGTAGTACAACACTCTTCCAAAGTGTGAGAGGCGGGTCAGTACCGCTTATCCCCTCCACTTGTCTTACCAGCTAGACATTAAAGAGGCTGGATAGATAGAAAGGTAGTTAGACAGATATGGTATTTAAGTGGTTGACTTATGAAAAGGATTCTAAAGGTGACGGATATCATGAAAATTGGCATTTTGTTGACAACGTGAAGGAATCGTCTGTTTATTGGAACGAAGAACTTCGTTGCACTTGTGTCCATGTTTCAATTGGAAATGACGAAGGATGTGTATACCCAATTTATAATGCGGCTTTCCTTCTTTCTGATTCCGGCAAGACAATTGAGCGTATTAAAGCTCCTGATTGGGTATTAAATCAGGTACGCGAAAACTCTCAACCTGTACCTGTTAAAGAAGAGTCCGATTCTTAACTGACTTGCACTGAAACAGAATAATTGGTGCTAGACCAGCCGCACAACGAAGTGATAAACTACTAAAGTTGCAAATTTAATAGGTAAGTAGCGGAGAGTTGCGGAGCGAAAGAGTTAAATGGAGTTTGAGGAACAGCCAATTATTTTATTTAAAGGAGGGTTTAAAATTCTAAAATCGTACAAAACAGAAATAGACCCGACAGAAGAACAAACTAAGAAAATTAAGAAAACTATTGGAACTTGCAGATTTATTTATAATTTCTATTTGGCTAAAAATAAAGAGATATATGAGCAATCAAATCAGTCTATGTCTGCGTTTAGTTTTATGAAATGGCTAAACAATGAGTATCTAAAAGAAAATCCAGACAAGTTATGGATTAAGGAAGTAAGTACAGTTTCAATTCAGAAAACAACTCAAAACGCAACTGATGCTTTTCGCAGATTCTTTAAAGGGCAGAACAGATTCCCTAAATTTAAAAAGAAAAACAAACAAGATGTTAAGAGGTGTCTGTAAAGCCCTCAAGTCTCAATATATTTATTATATTTTAGAGAAACAGATGTGTATTTTATGTCTTTTAGACTTGCACACATTTTATATGCCTCTTTAGTACAATGGCTAGTACACGGGTTTTGTACTCCCGGAATATGTGTCCGATTCACATAAGAGGCTCTTGTGCCAGATTCGTATATCGGTAGTACAAATGGTTCGTATTCATTTAGGACAGGCTCGACCCCTGTATCTGGCTCCATTGCGTATTGTATACGCAAGTTCCTCCATTTGAGTTTGAGTGCGGTTTGTAGTAAGTTATGCCCGTAATTTACTACAAGTAGTTTGTATGTTCCTACTCTAAATAAAACATATATTGATGGCTCCGGTTCATCCAGTGGTCTAGGATGCACAACTTATAATTGTGTCACGCTTATTTTGAGTTCAAATCTCGCACCGGAGATACCAGTAATTTCCAAAATGTGAGACAAAATCAAGAACAAATTGAAAATACAAATAATTGCTTGATAAAAATTGACGTATCTATGTTATTTTTAACTAAATAAAATTCGTCTTCTATCAAGCAATTTTATATCACGCAATAGCATAAAGTGCACTTTTCTTCCAAGAATTGTTGTCAGTAATGTGCTGGGTGTCCATCCCAGAGATGCGGTGCAAATCCGCAAGCGTGAAACGGGAAGTTCTTTAGAAATTGTTCTTCACCTTAAAGAAGAAATGTGCTCCGTTGCGTTTTATTGGGTTTAGGTTACGAGAATACGGATAAATCCATAGCTTGCAAGTGGGTCTTTCCATTTCTATCCTCTCTGCGGATGAAAAGAAATGGACTTATGTGGAGCTTTAGCATAGGGTACAATCCTCTTACAAGGTTACTTCGCCGCTTCGGCGGCATTAAACAGAGTGATTGCGAGTAATGCGCTTCTAGGATTCAGAAGAGACGCTGGTGCGATGCCAGCAAGTTCCAAACGTACTGTGGGAAAGTCGAAGCAACCCCTAGCACCCACGAGCTTAGTACACTCAAACAAAGAAGCGGTTGTTCTCTATTTTTCTTGTTGGTTTTTAAGAGCTAGTAAAAATCAACTACTTTGCAAAGGGGTTCGTCATCTGTCCTCTGTTTGCAGAAATAGATGACATGGGTTAAATTGTGTCGATATTACAGAAAAGATATTTCTGGTATGATTATCGTTGTTTACGCTGTTCATATTCTTTCTTTTGCTGGTTCCCGGAACTATTGTAAGGACGCTTGCAAAAGTATACACAAGCCAGCTATTATAAATCCTCGTAGCTCAGTTGGATTAGAGCGCCAGACTTCTAATCTGTTGCGGTCGAAAGTTCAAGTCTTTCCGGGGATGCCACGGGTGCGAAGGGGAACAAAATGGCTCACGCACAAAAACTGGGTGGAATCATATTAGTGCGAATGCGCTGATACCATACGGTGAATCACAACAAAAAGAGCGATATGTAGTTAGCTGACTAAAGGCTAATATCAAGGCTTGGTGAAGTAGTCTAACACGGCTGGACGCAGTTTATCACAGGTGCGAATCCTGTAGTCTTGAGAGCTATCTAACACTCGTTTGCTTATACTAGTTAAAGTGAAGAAGTTAGGAGTAGAGCAGTGTTGCAACACTGCTCTTATTTTTTTATTAAATTTAAATATACTATTGACGAATGGCGCATTATATGA
>ERZ827498.1265-NODE-1265-length-28876-cov-5.342910_pt1 | contig 28876 bp, 20 predicted proteins | sample MGYA00519865_ERZ827498 | MGnify/ENA primary metagenome ERZ827498 (study PRJEB31778, sample SAMEA3449328) | human gut metagenome | biome: human gut; feature: human-associated habitat; material: faeces | place: United Kingdom | collected 2010/2012 ...
ATCGGGAATTGCTGCCGGACAAATGGAAACAAAAAAATATCGCTCAAGAATAAAAGCTTGAGCGATATTTTTTTTGACGTGTATCTACTAGCATCGCGGAAACGCTTACACCAATGCAGAGGCCATCACTAAAGAAAAGCTGAATAAGAGTGCAAAAATAGATGCAGAAGAAAATGGTGTTACCAATGCTAATAAAGCATCGCTCGCTTTCTGTTGGGAAGGTGGTGAAGAGGTGAAACGCATTCTTCTGATGGGAGATGCCGTATCATCTCAAGTAGTAAATGAATTAAATGGCATCGAAAATGGTAGAATATGGTTTGAAGCTGTGAAAGTGTCACACCATGGGAGCAAGCATAATACTAGTATTGAACTAAATACAAAAGTTGATTCGGCTCACTATTTTTTTACAGGCGGGAAAGATAATGAAGGCCCAGATATTGAGACTGTTGCAAAAATAGCTATGAAACCGCTGGCTGATGGAGTAGAACAACGGGGGATTCATTATAATCATGAGAAGGGCATCAACCTTTGGAAAGAATTGAATAAAGAAAAGACAATACAGTTGCTTAATAATTATCATATACTGTTGAATACAGACAATACATATGAATTTGAATATTGACAATTACGGAGGTAAAGGAGTAGTTCCCATGTTTTGTGGAAGCTATGTAAGCGGCACGGCTTTTTTTGTATCACCAACACACCTGTTGACAGCTGGACATGTGTTGGCAGAATATTATTTGGACAAAGAGGCAATGGTGGCGGTTGTTGTGGAAGATGACTACAAGACTTGCCGTGTACTTGCACACCAAGACATTCCTGATGTGGCTATTTTGGAATGTGTTGACTATGTATGTCCTAATGAGTATGTATTGCCATTACTGGCTAGTAAGTTTAAAGAGGGTATTGATTTGTTGATAGTCGGCTATCCGAGAGAACTGGGCAATGGCGTTGACTATTTTGGGGTGACGGTGAAAAACAGCCGGGAAAAAGCAGATCTCAAAGGCGGCTTTGACCGAATGGTTGTTAGGACAGACAGTTTTGGCTTTAATAGTTATGAAGGTTTTTCCGGGGCACCAGTGATTAATGACTTTGGAATGGTTGTAGGTATAGAAACAGATCAACTATATTATTCGTTAGGCTATCTTTCTATCCTTGCCATAAAGGATATAGTGGAAGAGAAAACGAGAATCAAGATTGAAGAAAGAGATGACCTGTTTGACAATACACCTTATGGATTGAGGAGAAGTTTCGATCATATTCGAAACCATACCTGTGATATGTTAAAAACACGTTATAACGACAGGGTACATGTTGTGAATGAATACGTAGAAAAAGCTATAGAGAGGTTTTGTGGCTATGGATTTGAAGAGGAACGTTTTTTTATTCATAAGAGCTATATTATTTGGCATGAAAAAGTAGCGGATTCAATCCGGATAAGTATAGATGCGATACCTGCTATCAGAAACTATTTGTTAGATGGAGATATCACGGATGAAGTGTCTGATGAATTTTATGGAGTGTTAAATCCGTCTGATAGAGATAAACAACTACACTCGGACTATCGTCAGGAATTAAGAACTATTTTCAAGAAAATAAATTCTTGGCTCCATGACAAGAGAATGTATGATGAAAATAAACTCATGCATGTTAGTGGCATGGCTGGTTGTGGAAAGTCTCATTTGTTGTATAGAAAAGCAGAGACTATAACTACAAAGCAGCGAGTCTATATGTTTTTAGGGTCGGAATTTTCTTCTATAGAAGATCCTGTAACAACAATGGCACGTGTGATGGGATGGAAAGATTCAGACCCATTGAAAGCATTGAATGACGAGTTGGAACTTGAGGGTGGAAATACAGCCACTATCATTATAGATGCTTTGAACGAGGGAGCAGGAACCCATTTCTGGACGGAGCAGCTACCAGTGCTCAAAAACAAGATATTGCGCTATAGTCATTTGAAACTGATAGTTTCGTTAAGAACTCTTTCAAAAGAAGACTTGTTGAATGATCAATTACGATATGAATGGCTTAAGGTTGAAGTAGAGGGCTTTACTGACCGAGAGAAAGCAATTAAAGATTATTTCGAGGTGTATGATATAAGAATTGATGAATCTTCTTATACAAAGATAGAGGAATTCAGCAATCCCCTGTTTTTGCGAATGTTCTGTGAAACCTATTATAATCAGACCCCATACGAGCGCGAAATGGTGCTGAGACTTCCTATATATGAGAGGTATCTACAAAAGCGCAACTACGAAATATCAGATGGCATAGAAGAAGATGTTAAACGGAATATAACAAGCAAGTATATATTATGGGTTGCACAACGCTCACTTGAACAATTCCAATGTGATGACTTGCCAAGGCAATTGGCTTATAAACGTTCTTATAAACTTTGTCCTTTCAGGACGTGGAAAAATAGCCTTTTGAGAAACTGTCTAGAAGCAAATCTGCTTCGTGAATATACTACGGAAAAAGGTGACTTTATAGATTTTGAATTCGATTCGATGGGTGATTACTTGAAAGCTGAGCGATTGTTGAGTTGCAACTGTGATGATGGCGACCGCTTTAAGACACTCATTAGAATATACGATAGGATGGATGCCGATTATCATTCGAATCAAAATTGGCAGAAGAAGCTTAATTTTGTGAAAGCATTTCTGAGCGTATGGAACCCTCCAGAAGCTATATGGCAGCAGCCTGAATTTATAAATGGAAAGCTAACAAGCATATTGTTAAGCAGTATGCCTTTACGTAATCAACGTGATGAAAAGAATACACTTACTTCAGATATCATAGGGAAAATCCTGCAAAACAATCCTGACTACATCCAGCCAGAGCTTATATTACGAAACATAGAACTGTATAGTACAGGATTGATAGATAAAGTACATGCTAAGTTGATGGATATGACAATGTCTGAGCGAGACTTGGTATGGACTGTCCGAGTGAACGGATTGTTCGATGGTGCGTATTATCAGGATCTTTTAGAACCTCTACATCTTACCTTGCAGCACGAAATAGAGACGTTGCTGACGGTTGAAATATGGATGTTGAGTACAAGTTTTCCTTATTTAAGGGCTTATATGATGAGGAAAGTTAAAGATCTATTATCAAAGCATGCGGACAAAACAAATGAAATGATAGACAAATTCCATGCCGTGGATGACCCATATATTCTATCCGGTCTATATGCTGCGGTTTATGGCGTGATTGTCAGTGTTTACAAAGCCGATTTCAGCAGAGGTATTGCAGAACAAATATATTCCTACCACTACGGAGAAGCAGGGAAAGCACCACAAGACTTGATGGTAAGGCACTGGACGCTTAAAATTCTAGAGTTGGCAAAACATCAAGATTCTACAATAGATGTGTGGGATAAATCTCAACCGCCCTATATAGTAACAGAGGATATTTATGCTGAAATGCCAGAAGAGGACTATGAAGCAGATGGATATTTTGGTGAAACATATGGTGGAAAGCAGATAACACACTCGCTGTTTCATTGGGACTTCAGCCGATATATTATTGGAACTAACAGTAACAATGAGTCTAGAATTTTCTACCGCGACGGAGAAGGTGTAAGCTTGAAGAAAATAGAACATGCTATAGCTTATTTGATAAAACATAAGTTTGGATGGAATGATGATTTAGGAAAATATGATGCTGATGTGCCATACCAAACTCGCGCAGAGAACTCCGTAGAGCGTATAGGAAAAAAATACCAGTGGATAGGTATGTATAGGGTCTATGCCTATCTGTGCGATACCTGTCAGATGAAGACTAATATCTGGACGTCATTTGAGAATTTTGCCGAGAAGAATTACCCATGGTATGCCCGTGAGCATGATTATTATGATCCAACGCTAACAACGAGAGATTTGGCCTTAGAGTATACTCATCTTTTGTTTGAAGTGATACACCCAGTATCGACAATGAACATGGCCGCGAAAGAATGGTTAAATGATGCCCGGCAGATGCCGCCATTGTATTTTATGGTGAAAGACCGTAATGAAAGAGAATGGGTTGTTTTACAAGCATATAGCATAATAAAGGAGGAAAATGAAGACGAAAAACGTGAGCAATTTGTTTTCTACAACGGGCTGTTTACCGAAAGAGATGATTACGAAAAGTTGAGAGTATGGGCAACAGAAACCAACTTTTATGGTCGATGGATGCCGGAACATCGAGGAAGTATTGATTACCATTGGAATGAGTATCCTTGGGCAGATAGCTACAAACAACTTGTTGATGATGAGGACGAGACCTTTCATGAAGGAGGTTGTGAAATGAAATTGGCTTATGAATCGCAATTGCAAGAGGACTACAAGGGAATGAAAGATGAACATCATTTTTTGACTACCGTCTATATGCCATGTAGGGATATGATGAAATTGTTTGGGTGGCATACTGCTGAACGTGGCGTCATTCGCGATGCACAGGAAAATATTGTAGCCATCAACAGAGAAATTCCAGGAGAACCTTTGCATGCTTTGTTGGTTTTACGTAGTAAGTTGGACGCTTATTTGGAAGCAAAGAATAAAGTATTGTTCTGGTGCCTGATTGGTGAGAAACAATTAGGGAATGCCCCCTATGCCCATATAGAACGTTTGACAGGAGCCGCAGCTTATAGGATAGGTGAGGAAATAGACGTGATGCAACCATTGAGGAATGAACCACCAGCACGCCAAGAGAACGTATGAAGTTATAGAAAATGATTTTCCATCAATATCAAAAGAATGACTCAATCAGATGAATGAAATTGACAAAAATGAGCTAATGAATAAGATAAGTGAGAGCGTGTTGAAAAAAGGAAAAGATAATAAAGATACTGAATAAGAAGTACATATTCAAGTTCCAAACCAATATGAAACAAATCTCAATAGGAGATATTCTTCAAGAACTGAGGAAATACAAAAGAACAACAGTAATAGGTTGACTTATATTATTTAAGATCAATGCGTTCTGATTCGGGCGGAAACTGATGAATTATTGCAGTTTCCGCCCGAGTTCTATTAGTACGAAGTTAAGCAAACTACTTCGTCACAATATCATACAACGACTTGTAGTCCTTGGCGACATCGTAGATGTAGCCGTTGTCGCTGATGGCCTTGAAGTGACGACGGGCACATTCAATCTTGCTTTCCTCAGAGCCACGGAGTTGAGAGCCCTGGAGGTCATTACCTTTTGACTCAGCCACGAAATAGACGTGCTTGACACTGCCTTCCTTGAAGGCTACTGCCCAGTCGGGATTGTACTTGCCCATTGGCGTGTTGATGTAGAAGCCGTTGGGCAGCTTGGTATAGACCACCACGTCATCTTCATGCTCCAGCGATTCTGCAAAGTTCTTTTCTGTTCCCATGCTGTCGAGCACCACGAGGTCATAGAGCGACTTGGTGGACTCGATGGCGTTTATGCCCAACTTGCCGCGCAGCATGTTTTCGGTGAAGATGTCGGTAGAGAACTTGTCGTTCAGCTTCTCGTACTTGATACACTGGATAACGGCAAGCGCCTTGCAGTCATTGATAATCAGACCTGCCTTGATGATGAACTCTTCCGGATTCAGCTTGAACAGATGGAAGGTAGTGGGCTTGATGCCTTTCAGAATTTCCACGATAGACTTACGTGTCAATCCAGTAGCCGTTACCAGTTTGCCGATAAGGTCGTATGTCACTCCCTTACCAACAGCTTCCGTCACATGAATAGTGCGAGTGTTTCCCTGGGTCATGGCTACGCCTGCCTCCAATGATTCTTTATCATGAATGCTGTCAAGCGAACCACCTTCTACCACAATACGTATCTCCGTCACCTTCAGGTTATCATCCAGTGCCTTGACAGCCTTCTTAACAAGGTCAGTCGTGTCGAAGTTCACCTGATAGTAGGTGCGCTGGTTGATGCGTTTCCAAAGATTCTGGAACTCCTTCTTGTCAAAGTTCTCCTTCTGGAAGTGCGCAGCCTTTGGCTTCCGGGCGTCTTCCGGCTTGACAGATGACGGATTGAACACCGTGTCGAGGGCAGCAATGATGCCATCCTTCATATCGTTCATCCTATCAAAGTCAAGAGTTCCATTCCGCTTAGCATCATGATATTCAGCTGTCAATGCTCCTTCGTCATCAACATAGTCTTGACGTATAAGGGCATTGTAGATGGCACGTGCTTGTGCAAGGTCAAAGCGCCCGTTGGTGCCGTCGGCCTTAGTATACGGCTTACCCTCAAACAGGTTTGGACTGATGATGACAGGTCTGTCTGCACACGCTTCAGCCATTTCCGTCTGTAGCTTCTTGGCAAAGTCATCATAACTCTCACTGGCTATGACGGTGAGGATATTGGTGTCAAAGACATGGTCACCCAGCACATCGGCATCCTGCCGCTCTCCGTTCTGGTTCACACACAGGCGCATGCCACGTCCCACCTCCTGACGCTTCTTTGTCTCGTTGTCCGAGTTCTTCAAGGTGCATATCTGGAACACATTCGGATTGTCCCAGCCCTCCTTCAAGGCGGAGTGTGAGAAGATGAAGCGCACAGGTTCTTTCAGCGACAACAAGCGTTCCTTGTCCTTCATGATGAGGTCAAAGGCTCGTTCCTCGTTCTCGCCCTCTTTCCCCTTTGATTCAACCACCTTGCCCTTCTTGTCCATCGAGAAATATCCCTGATGCACTTTCTCCGCTGCATTGCGCGGGTCGGAGAGATAACGCAGATATGCCTCATCGCCAAATGTTGGCATCAGTTCAGAGAGTACATTTCTGTATTCCTCCTCAAACATCTTGGCAAACTTGCCTTTGGTCTCCGGCCCCTCATATAAGCGGTAGCTATCCACATGGTCAATGAAGAAAAGGCTGAGCACCTTGATCTTCTGGCCAAACAACTGACGTTCACGTTCCAAGTGGGTGCGGATAGTCTCACGTATCTGAATACGACGCAAGTAATCTTCGTTGACTGCACCTACTGCATCTCCTTCATGCAGAACTAAGCCATTGACAAAGCGGACGGTGCCTTCCAGTCCGTCAATACGTTCCACAATAAAGTTGTTCTTGTATTCGTTCAGTTCTCCACTCTGGGCATATAAATCGAACTGTTCTCCAACCACCTTGCTTGTCTGCTTGGTGCCCGTTGCCGTCTTCACGTCAAAGCTGATACGCGCCTGTGGGTTGCCCTTGCTGATGATGATTTCCTCCAGATAGACGTAGCCGTTGGTGGCAGTAGAGCCTATCTGCTTGATACCCTTCACCTCAATCTTCTTCACCAGTTTCTGGTTGTAGGCATCGATGGCATCCAGCCGGAACATCATGTTATAGATGTCATCCTTCCTGTGCGTAGCACTATAGAGCAGGGTGAACAGGGGCTTGAACTGCGCCAATCCCTTGCGAGTCTTGTTGCCCTTATCCACGCCCAGCACACTCTGAGGCTCATCGATAATCATGATCGGGTGACACTGGCTGAGCACGTCGATAGGACGGCGGCTGCCAAACTCATCACGCTTGTCGAAGATGATTCGTGCCGCCTTGTCAGCCCTTGCGCCCTTACTCTTCTCCTCGTTCATCGACGTGTTGAAGGCTTGCGTGTTGATAATCATCACGTGCATACCGGCATCGCTGGCAAAGGCATCAATCTTCGAGAGCTGCTTGGAGTTATAGACGAAGTACTGCATGCGCTTGCCGTTGTATTCCTGGGCAAAGTGCTCCTGCATACTCTCAAAGCTCTTCAGCACACCTTCGCGTATGGCTATGCTGGGGACCACCACCACGAACTTTGTCCAGCCATAACGCTCGTTCAGCTCGTACATGGTTTTGATATAGGTATAGGTCTTGCCCGTACCCGTTTCCATCTCGATGGTGAACGCCATGCCAACACCCTGTAAGTCTTGCAGGTAATCGACAGGCTTCAAGCCCTGCTCGGTCTGCACGGCACGCACATTCTCGCAGACGGCTTCACGGGCGAGAACGACATTCTTGTTGCCGAAACCAGCGAGAGCAATGAATCCCTTATTCTTGCCTTGGTCAACAGTGTGGTCACTCAGCCCGTCACTCTTAGGCTGACCCGTGAAAGCGTTGGCTATAGCGCGTGCGGCTTCAGCTTGGAATCGCTGATGTTTATATCTTATCTGCATGGCTTAAATCACTCTGATGTTTTTGACCACCTCCTGGTCGCTCCAGTCCATCAACTGCTTGAAGGTCTCGTAGATGTTGATCTTGTCGGCATCGCGCTCAAAGCAGCTGTCGCGGAAGATGACGCGCAGAGGTTGCTTCTCTGCCATGGCCCTCACCACATTGTCCGTCACTTTTTCGGCAAAGCAAGCCACCAGGTCACCCTCGTTGACGGTATAGATGTTCTTGCCATCCACTTCCTCCGTAGTCATGGGCAAGGACAGCTGTACGCCCCAGTCGAGCATGCAGCCAAACAGCAGGTCAAGGTCTGTGCGGTCGCTCTTGATGTTATTCAAGAAGAGGTCAAGCTGGTCCTGATTCCAGTCTTTTGGAGTATGCTCCACCTCTTCATAGTTGCCTTCGTCGAGACGGAAGACACGGAAACCGGTATCGAGGTCGGCAGTAGTAAGAGGAGATTCCTCCTTGATTTTCTTGCCGGCACGGTGAATACGCTCCCTGGCGATTTCTGGGATGGTATTATAGCCAGCCTTTCTTGCCTCGCTATCTTCCGGAGTTTCTTCAGGAATCTGAACCATGATGAATTTACGGTTGCCTCCATCTTCGGCGTTGAGCTGCATCACGGCGTGAGCGGTGGTGGCAGAACCAGAGAAGAAGTCAAGAACTATATCGTCTTTTTCCGAATACATCTTAGATAAATATTTCATTAAAACAACAGGTTTTGGATAATCAAAATAATTTCCTAATTCTCCCATATCAGCTGTTGCCTTTTGAGTTCCACCCATTCCATTCAGGAAAGAAATTACATGACTCACCTCTCCACGCTTTTTAATAGTTTCTATTGCGCCAGTCTTAGTTAATACAAATACCGTACTTTGCCCCTTTGTATCAACAACTGGATTATAATCATTTTCTATAAATTCAACTAACTGTGCTCTTGAAGCCCATCCTGTTGAAGCAACAACCTTGTTTGTTGTTTTAAAATTTTCTATAATAACATCATCGGAATACTTAGGCCAGACTACACTGTCTTTTTTGATAACAAAATTTTCTATCTCGCAAGGAAAACCTATAGGAATCACAACATCACAAACTGGATTTTTGGAACCATTTTTTATGATTGTATTTCTTATTTCTTGTTTAAAGATCTTACTATCTTTCGGAATATTAGGATCTATTGCTTTAGGAAGTAGAATTTGCGTTTCATTTTTTGCATATAAATATATATATTCGTGACAATTTTTAATTCTTGCTTGATTATCAAAATTACCATCAGTTCTCCAACAAAAGAATGCGAGTCTATTTGATGTACCAAATATTTCATCTGCAATTTTTGCTAAATTTGCAGACTCTTTTTCACCAATACTAATAAAAATCACTCCATCCTCACTAAGCAGCGTTCTCGCCACCATTAGTCTCGAATAAATCATAGAGCACCAATCCGAATGAAAACGTCCATTCGAATCCATGTTCTTGATATATTTATTACCTAATTCATCTACCGAATCTGAAGCCTCAGCATACTCATCGACAGACATTGCAAAATCATCATGATATATAAAGTCCTTTCCCGTATTGTAAGGCGGATCAATATAAATCATCTTTACCTTGCCCAGATAAGACTTCTGGAGAAGTTTAAGCACTTCGAGGTTATCACCCTCGATATAGAGGTTCTGCGTAGTGTCCCAATCCACGCTATCCTCCCTGACAGGACGGAGCGTCTTGTTGATAGGGAGCAACACTTCGGCACGAGCCGCCTGCTTGCCCACCCAGTTGAACTCGTAGGCCTCAGGAGCATCCTCTACAGCATCATCGCCCAGCAACTGGCGCAAGGTGTCGAAATTCACCATACGCTTGATTTTACCTGTCTTGGGGTCAGCTGCCTCCGTGAAGCACGAAGGAGCAATCTGATAGAGCGCATCAAGGTTGAGCTGCACCCCATCGGCTGACTGTAAGCTTAATCTTTCAGGACTTTCCATAGTTATATATCTTTTTATTGCTTCAATTGTTCACTGTGTTGTATATTTTTTATCGGAGTTCACGAACTTCGTTTCCTGTAATTCACTTTGCCATTGGGCAATCTGTTTCTTTATGCCTCGTGCCGCTCCGTTCAGCTCCATCTGGCGGTTCAGCTGGCGCTCGTTACGTATGCGTTTCTGGAGGCTATCCACTTCACGTTTTGCTTTGTCTATCAGCCCTTCCAGCTCCACTATACGTTTGGTATCTTCAGCCTTCCTTGTGCCGAAGCCAGACACCTGACCGGCCATTGCCTCATAGAGGGCATCCATCGTCTGACCTTCGAGTGTCAGCAACAGCCGTTCGGCTGTCAGCCAGTCCGTGGCAAAGGTCTTGATAATATCGAACTGACTGTTCTGCCCCTCTTTCCACGCTTTATAGTTGAGCAGCACCTTGTATCGGTCCTCATATTCCAGAACGAACACCACATGACGCGGCATATTCCGGTCGATGAAAAGAAAGACATCGTTGGGGCAGTCCTTGGCTTTCAGCACGGCAGAGAAAACCACAATCTCATGCACCAGCTTGCCATCCTCCACAGGAATAGTGGAGGGAGCCAGCTTGTAGAGCCAATGAATGCTTGCCACATCCTCTACAAAGTGCTGCTTTATCCTGGCGTTCACTTCCAGATGCTTGTAGAAGGCATTCTTGGGCACAGGCTTGCCCACAATGGTTGTCGGTGGAAACTTCAAGTCAATCATAGGCTATCGAATTATCAGGAAGGTGATTAACTCAAAATCGTCCAGCCCCTTCACCTCGCCCAACAGAGCAGTAGATTCGCCCACAGAGAAGAGGCTGTCGATGTCTGATTCCTCCTTGACGGTGATGATGCTGTCGATGGCCTTGGCAAGAAGGTCGCTGTAATGCTGCATCTTACGGCCGTCGCAAGTCTCCTTATTGATGATGGCACAGCGTGCCTTGTCAGGCTTGTCTTGCCCCTTGCATACATGGCGCATCACGTCGAGCAGTTTCTTGGGCTGCAGATGGTCGCAGATGACCGTTCCATCATCAGCGATATAGACCATATAAAATGGGTGCAGCAGGTTCATCTTGTCGATATTGACCCCTGCGTTCCTGTTCTTCAGAATATATATCACACCAGGCTTCGCCAAGTCGGTAGCCCCGACTACGGCATTCATGCCGAACGGAGCGTGCTCAATGTCGGGATGCTGCTTGATGTAGGTCAGCAGGTCGAGTCGGAACTCATTGAGCCCCAAGTCCATGATGTTGATGCCAGTGTCCATATCCTCAATATCGACCACCTCCTCCTGAAGTTTCTTCAACTGGTTCTTGCGATATTCAAGGTCCCCCTTCTCGTTGACAGAAAGCAGGTTGTCATCGCCCGTACTCGTCAGGACAGTTGCCTTCATACGGCTCTCCACACGTCCTTTCAGCTCGATATATTTATCCAGCTCGATGTCGGGCCAATAGTTCACAAGCTGTATGACCTCGTTACGGCTGCCTATACGGTCGATACGTCCGAAGCGCTGGATGATACGCACGGGGTTCCAGTGGATGTCGTAGTTGATCAGGTAGTCGCAATCCTGGAGGTTCTGACCTTCGGAGATACAGTCGGTGGCTATGAGCACGTCAATTTCCTCAGTTGCCTTGGGGAACAGGACATCGCGGTCTTTTGATACGGGTGAGAAGAAGGTCAGCACGTTATTGAACGATATCGGGAACTTCGGAATGGTGCATCGTCCGTCGGTGCTGCCGGTTATCAGTCCCACGTTCAGACCACACTCTTTCTTGATACGGTCGGCCAGCTGTTCGTAGATATAGTCGGCAGTATCGGCAAAGGCCGTGAAGATAAGCACTTTCTTGTTGCCCTCATTAATGGGACTTTGGAATTTCTGCTTCAAGTCTGAGACAAGCATCTGCAGCTTGCAGTCGTGGGCAGGAGTTATGTCTTTCAGCATCAGGAGAAGCAGTTTCAGAATCTCAAGATCGTGGCGCAAGTCATTCGACCAACGGACCACATCAATGTCCCGAAGGCTTATCTTCGACTTCTTGCCTACAAAGGGGTCGTTCTCACTATCGGTACTATCAAGGTCATCGGTGAATGTCGTCACGTCTATTGCTCCGTCACTTTTCCTGTCAATGACAGAAAGAGTCTGCTCAATGTAGTCGGTGATTCGACCCAAAGTCAGGCGGAAAGAATTGACGCTGCTCTCCAGACGTTTCAAGAGGTTGGTAGCCATCAACTTGCGCAAGCCCTTCTCTCGTCCGTCAATAGATATACCAGAACCCTCCATGTTGATCTCGTAGTCATCCTTCACGCTGTCGAAGATATACAATGATGGCGTGTAGATGCTGAGGTTCAGTTCGTTGAGTTGCCCGGCAATATCGCTGAAAGTTATACTCTCATTGAGGTCTGTGAGCTTTGGCCGGCGAGATAATGGAGCAAGGCGAGTCGGGAACCTGCCAATATCCTTGGTATCGTAATACTTGACGATATGGCTGCGGCTGCGGGCTATAGTCACGGCATCGAGCAATTCGAAGAAGTCGAAACTGAGTTCTTCAAGCAGACGCTCCGTAGTACGATGCTCTGGCTGTAGTTTTGCCCATTTGTTGTAAGCCGACTGAGCGTTGCGGAATATGTCGTCTATGCTTCGCCCTATATTCAGCACATCGTCAATCTGTTCGGCATGACCCTCGTAGGCCAGTTGCAGCTGGTTCTTCAGGTCGTTGAAGCGGTTGTTGACAGGAGTGGCAGAGAGCATCAGCACCTTGGTCTTGACACCTGCACGGATCACCTTCTTCATCAACTTCTGGTAGCGGTTGGCTTTGCCTTCCTCCTTGGATTCTCCTTCCTCTGTCACGACTCGGCCATTCAAACAAGTTTGATGGCTCTCACTGCTCCATCGGTTCGCACCTCGGCCATTCAAGCGAGCTTGATGGCTCTCGGTTTGGCGTCGGTTTTCCTTGCGAGTCTCAACCAGCTCCATATCGTCATCCAGTTCCTCATCATCGACGTTTCCACCATTGCGGAAATTATGGCTCTCGTCAATGACTATCAGGTCGTAGTTGCCCCAGTTGATGCGTTCGAGGTCGATACCTGCCGACATTCCACGCTCGCGGCTGAGGTCGCTATGGAAAAGAATGTCATAACGCAGGCGGTCAGCCACCAGCGGATTGTTCTTGTAGTTGGTCTTGAAGGTGTTCCAGTTGTCATAGAGCTTCTTTGGACAAAGCACAAGCACGGATTTGTTGCGGTTCTCGTAATACTTGATGACCGAAAGAGCGGTGAAGGTTTTGCCGAGACCAACGGAGTCGGCAAGGATGCAGCCATTATACTTTTCGAGTTTGTTGATGATGGCAAGAGCAGCATCTCGCTGGAAGTTATATAGCTTGTTCCATATTACACTGTTCTTGAATCCTGTAGCCTCATTGGGCAAAACATCCTCGCTGATATCTTCAAGAAACTCGTTGAAGATGTTGTAGAGCGTGATGAAATAGATAAACTCCGGAGCATTCTCGTTATAGACCGTTTCGATATACTCCAGCACCTGTGCCGTTACATCCTTGAACTTATCGGAGTTTTGCCATTGTTCGTTGAAAATCTTCAGGTATTCCTCTGCGAAAGGTGATGGCATGACATTGACCATCGAATAAATTGCATTGCCTCGTTCACAGCCCAATTCTGTTGTAGTGAACTCATTGAAAGGCACGTATGCGCTTTGCTTCTGATTCCGGACATGGAGGAATCCACCCATTTCTTCTTGCGAGGCATTGGACTTGAATTTCACTTTTCTGCGAATCCAGTCGGCACATTCTTTGGCTATAGCTTTTTGTTCGAGCTTGTTGCGAAGCTTCACTTCAAAATCGGAGCCATACAGGTTGCGTTCACGGTTGAGTTTCGGAATAAAGAACTCCCTCTTTTCTTTCTTCGCCTTATCTTGGATAAAGGTTGGCGAAGTAAAGATAAAGCGCAACTCATCAACATTCTCAAGTTCATCTTTCAATGCTTCGTATGCATAGATGGAGAAGGAGGCTGCAGCAATAGATACAGTCGAGTTTACAGACAACTTCATCTGTAGGTCATCTATTACTCGCTCTGATATGTTGTTTATTACTTTTGGAAGTTCCATCTTCATAAAAAACTCCCATCATAGTGTCTCGACAGGCGACCAAGCCCTTTTGCACACAGAGGGAGTTAATATTATCTTTGTTTTTCCTTACGGCATTTCTGGGTCTTTATCGAGAATATCCGCAACACATTTGAAGCGCGTAATGGAGAATTGCTCCATTTGTCTCTTCCCAAGTAACAGATATTTGAGCACAAAGATACCAATTTTTGGTCAAAATTCACATTATTTAATAAGAAAACACGCCTTTGGCATATCATTTTTATACTTTGTTTAGCAAATCGCTATGCAAAACGCTCAAAAATCGAGGGATATCAATAACTTTTTGTTTCGCTACGTCTCTTAGTAAGAGATTGAGAAATTTGCTAAACAAATCCTTGTTTACAACAATCCCAAAATCATCTTGTTTGCTTTATCAACAACCGACGTTTCCAGTGAAGCGAGGTAAATCTGTGTGGTTGCCTCGGAATCATGCCCCATTCCCTCACTGATGACAGATAAAGGTACGTTCTTCGCTTTGGCTGCACTCGCCCATGAATGACGAGCCACATACATAGTCAGCGGTCGCTGGAGTTTCAACATTGTGGATAGTTCTTTCAGCCGATAGTTGACCAAATGAAGGGCACTGTCATATTGTCTTCGCTCATCACCTTCATCTTTGATGATAGGGAGAAGGAAATCAGTCTTGTTATCAGGGTATTTGGCAATAATTTCAGCCATGCATTTCTCCCACTTAATACTTAGTTCTTGGCCTGTCTTTCGTCTTCGATAGGTCAGAATGCCATTTTGAAGATCAGTCTTTCTGAGATATGCCATATCCACAAAGGACATTCCTCGGGTGTAGAAACTGAAGAGGAACATATCTCGGGCAAAGTCCAATGCCGAGTTCATGGCCAAGTCCATCTCCTTCAGGGCTTTGATTGACTTGATGGGAATAGCACGCTTGACCGTCTTATCCACTCCCGTATAGACATGACGGAATGGATAGTTCTGTGCTGTCAATCCTTTCTCGCTGCACGATTATAGACCGCCCGAAGGTTACGCATATAGAACGAAATGGTATTCATGCGAACATCTCTGGCTTTCAAGTAAGCTTCATACATGAGCATCATGTCAGATGTAATACCATCGAGTGGCACATCCTGATCGTCTCGAAAAGCCATGAAACTTTTGAGCGTTGCTGTGTATGTCTCTGAAGTTCGGACTTTACCCAACTGTTTCAGTTGAGCTATGACGCCATGCATAAAGGTAAAGAGGGAGGACTCCTTGGTCAGTTTATGGAACATGGTAATCACGTCGTCTGCCGTGAAGCGACGACGTTCCGTTTCCAACGAGCGGACAACCTTTTCCAGACGAGCCACGTCCCATGCCAGACGTTCTTGAATACCCAACAGAAGGTTGGAGCGATTACCATTTACGGTAACGCTTTCCGACTCGGCATCCCATTCCTCTGCAAAGACTTTATAATCAGTATTCAACTGACGGACTACCCGATTGTGGATAATCAGGAAATAGAGTCCTCCCTCCTTGCCATCCACCATGGATGGCCTAAACTTTACCTTTATTGATGTCATATTCACACCTACTTATGCTTAATTTGCACCAATATAGAACTCTTGATATTTTCTTCAAGCCCATCTATTCTTAGCCTCCCTTACCCAAGAGGAAATCGGAGAGGCTCATCATCAGAATGCCCTCTTCATTATACCCCGAATGATATCTATCCCCTACAATAATCAGTTTGCGGAAGCCGTCGTTTACATTCAATAAAGAAGCCTGCTCCTGATCTACCTTCTCCTTATCAGGCAAGGCGAAAGCCGACTGGATATAGAGGCGTTCATCATGACGGTTCACCACGAAATCTATCTCAAGATTCTGGCGCTGCAGCTTGCCATTCTCATCTCGCCTAAAACTCTCAACTACGCCGACATCCACGCCATAGCCTTGTTTGCGAAGCTCGTTATAGATAACATTCTCCATAATATGAGTGTATTCTATCTGTCGGAAATCAAGAACTGCATTTCGGATGCCGATGTCCTCGAAGTAATACTTGGTTCCAGCGCCAATGTACTTGCGACCTTTCACATCATAGCGCAATGCCTCGCTGATAACGAAGGAATCCTGTAGGTATTCCAAATACTTGCTGATAGTATTAACACTTATATCTACTCCACCAACCGACTTGAACGTATTGGAGATTTTCAAGACATTGGTACAAGAACCTATCGTAGATGCAAGAAGACGTACCAATTCTTTCATGCCCTCAGGATTCTTCAAGCGATTACGATCTAATACATCTTTCAGATAAACGGTCTCATAAATCTCTCGAAGATAGTTCTGCTTGGCTTCAGGGCTTCCCATCTGTACAACGGCAGGCAAGCCACCATAAAGATAGTAAGTTTCCAAAGCTTGTTGCATCTCACCACCCACAACTTCATAGTATTCAGAAAAGCTCAATGGATGAATGCGGATTTCCCAACCTCTGCCTCTGAATTCTGTGATTACATCCTTTGACAAAAAACGAGCATTGGAACCTGTAACATACACCTCAGCATTCTCCACATGGAGATAAGAGTTGAGCACATCCTCAAACTCCTTTACCATCTGGACCTCATCAAGAAGAATGTAATACTTCTCCTTATTAACTATCTGAGCATCTATATACTCTAAGAGCGCATCTGGGTCACGGAGCTTCCTGTTTCTGCGGTCTTCAAGATTTACTTGTATAATATGATTTTCCGTAACACCTCTTTCAAGCAAATGCTTGCGGAAGATGTTGAAGAGTAGGAAGGATTTACCACATCGGCGGATGCCTGTGATAATCTTTATCATCCCATTGCCTTCGGCAGAGATGAGCTTATTTAGATATTCCTTGCGTTCAAAATACATCATTCGTTGAAATTTTTTGTGTCAAGACACATATTTTTGCAGCAAAAGTACACTTTTTACTTGATAATGCCAAAGTTTTTAGAGAAAAAAGGACTCACCCGATAATCCCCAATGTTTATCGGGTGAACCTATCCGCCACACCCATTTTTCCCGTAATCCCAAGATAGCCGAGTACCTGAAAGCCTACGACTATGTAAAGGAGTTCGGTGAAGGAGTTGACCGTATGTGTCGTGAGCTTTCTGCCATCGGCACGAAGGAACCTCAATATCATCTGGTCGCTTTCATCATGAAAGCCTCTGTGTGGGCTAACGTATTGGAGGAAGGGCAAGAAAAGACTATATCCGACCAGAAGCGACCAGAAAGCGACCAGATAAAATGATTTTAGAACTGATCAAGGAAAAGCCACAAATTAGTAGAAGCGAAATTTCACACAAAATGGGACTTCATGAAAGTAGTGTGAAGCGTCGTCTGAAGATGATGGTTGATAAAGGTATTATTCAACGCATAGGATCTGACAGGGGTGGGCATTGGAAAATCAGCAATAACTAAATTTAAAAAAATGAATTCACAATTAAACAAATCAGATTATTAGTGTACTGAAATTCACGATGTGTATCATCACGACCATGCATATAAGAACACATCTTTGATAATCTATATTGTTGTATTTCATCTTTCTTAGAGGGTATGATGATATATATTTCAGGTTTTGTTTATTAATTATCTTACCACAACGCAATCTTGCCTGCAATACCCAAATCAAGAGTGGCTGTTGCGATACCCAAAGCTTGGAATACACGACTCATTGTTGGTAATGTGATAACACTTGTACCTTTCTCCAACTTTGAAATTTGAGCACGCTGCACACCGATACGTTCACCAAGTTGTTCTTGCGTGAGGTTTTGTGCCAATCGAGCCTTGCGTATGGCTTCGCTTACAATATAGGCGTTCACATCTTCTTTGAGTTTAGTTTCCATTGCTTCACGCTCTGGTGTTCCTCTTCTACCCCAAAGTTTATCTTTCATATTGTCTGCTGGTATCAATTTCATCTGTGCCATAATGCTATTTATTTTTATTATTAAAGTACTCTTTTCTTATTTCTTCTGCTTTGGTAATTTCTGTACCACCCTAGAAAAAGTTGAATGGATTTGTACTGTAAGCCTGAGGTTGGTTGAATGATTTTCGCCTTATCCCCAAACTCTGTTGAATAAACCGAGTGGTTTACCGAATCGCCTCACGGTACACTTTATGTTCTTCATCGTGTCGTTAGCGAACATATCTACGTCCACATCCGCCGTTTCAAACACTTTCAGTCCCTGCCATATCGCCTCAACGCACATTGCTGTGTAGCCCTCGCTGAATGGAACGGGGAGTTCGCCGTGTGGGTAGAACGGGCTTAGCCTCACCAATCCGTCTGTGGCTTGGCTTGTTACATCGGCAATTACCGCATCAGGATATTTCTTTAGTATATTTTCGCGCTTCCTGCGCTTGGATTCTATAACGACCATGATTCAAAGACTTTTGGGCCAAAACGACTAGTGAATTTTGATATGACTAGGAAGGAAAGATTATTACAGCCGGTAAAAGCATCATCCCCAATACTTGTGACACTTTTTGGAATATCAATACTCGTGAGGGATTTACAATTAAAGAAAGCACCTTCCCCAATATTGACAACACTATTAGGAATTTTGATGCTTTTAAGAGATTCACACCTCTCAAAAGCATATTCTCCAATACATGTAACATTGTCAGGAACGATATAGTTCGTTTCTTTAGCCATATATGAAATAAGGGTAGTTTTATCTCTATTGAATAAAACATTTTGTTCATATACAAAGGCTTTTGACTCATTATACAAATTTATATGACTTCCGCAAAAAGGATTACTACCAATAGCAACTACACTTTTGGGAATTATAATACTTCTGAGAGATGTACAATGTCCAAAAGCGTAATCCCCAATACTTGTAACACCATCTGGAATAAAAATGTTGACAAGAGATGTACAATGATCAAAAGCGAAATCCCCAATATTTGTTACGCCATCTGGTATATTGATGTTTGTGAGGGATTCACACTCCGCAAAAGCTTTATCCCCAATACTTATCACGCTATTTGGAATATGGATGCTTATGAGGGATTTGCATGCCAGAAAAGCGAAATCTCCAATATTTATTACGCCATTTGGTATATTGACAATTGTGAGGGAATCACAACCAGAAAAAACCCAATCTCCAATACTTGTCACGCTGTCTGGTATGTTGATACTTGTGAGGGAAACACAACCGGAAAAAGCGTTCTCACCAATACTTGTAACACAATTGGGAATATTGATGCTCGTAAGTGATTTACAACCTTCAAAAGTGTTATTCTCAATACTTGTCACACTTTTTGGAATATTAATGCAGACTAAGGAATTACAATTTATAAAAGCGTTACCTCCAATAGTTGTTACACTATTAGGAATGTTGATGTTTCTTAGAGAACTACAGTTTTCAAAAGCCCAACTTCCAATGTTTATCACACTATCTGGAATTTCTATGTTTGTAAGTGAAATACACAATCTAAAGGCTTTGTTCCCAATAACCTTCACTCCTTTTCTGATTGAATACTTACCTTTTAATTCTGATGGTGCCTCAAGCAATCTCTTCCAATCTTTACTATATTTTACGCCAAACTCATCCTCTACGGCATTTTCGAAATCTTCTTTTGTAACCACCGTGCTCCACACTTCTTCTTCCTTCGGCTTCTCTACGCCGAACAGTCGGAAGGAGCACATAGACAAGTTCTTTTTGGCGCTGGCTAATAGGAACATTGACAGAATGGTTTTGGTTTCCTCGTCTGCCAACAAGTCTTGTAGGACTGTCATGGTCTTGCTCTTGCTTAAGTCAAGATAATCAGCGGCTGAGAAGAGGAGACGGTCAGACGCTCCGTACTCGTCGAGCAGAGACGGATTAAGGGATATCGCTTTTAACGAGAGAGCAATGGAAGCCAAGGCGAAGTCGTCGATGGTTTCATCGAAATCGTCGATGGTGCGAAGGGGATGCGAGAAGTCCTTGGTGCCGATAGTAGGCGACTTCTGACCTTTCATAGCTGGCACAAACATGCCATCATAGTCGACAAGCGTCAGCGTACCGTCGGAGCGCACCATGATGTTGTCGGGCTTGATGTCGCCATGAGCAAATGGTTGGGAGCGAAGCCAAGCTGCCATCTTGCAAAAGCGGTAGCAAAGCATCGACATGGCGTAGTTGTCCATATAGTGATCGGCGATGTATGTCTCCATCGTCTCGCCCTCAATCCAGTCCATCAGCAATACAGGAAACTCGTCGTCCTCGCAGTTGCTGTCAACGAACAGTTCCTTCTCCATATACTTCACGGAAGTGATATAAGGCGAAGCAACAAACTCCAGTTCCTCGGCAATCTGGCGGTATGCTTCTGCACGACCTTCCTGCTCTTCGGTGAAGCACTTTAGGGCATAGCACTTTCCCGTCTGCTCGTCTTGCATCTTGAATACGACAGCAAACGCACCGCTGCTACGATACGGCTCGCCATAATTATCCAATACAGGCACCAAATGGCTCAGTTTGTCAAGATTGTCGTGAGCATCACGAATGGCAGCCAAGTATTCTGATATAAGAGGGTATTGCATAAGTTTATCAATCATTAGTGGTAATTATACTTCATATAATCAATCTTTCAAAAGTACAAATACTTTTACACACCACAAAAAAAAGTGGGTTTCTTTGAAGTTATTTAACCTTCATACTTGTCGTAAAAGCATATACTAAACTTGAAGCCCCAATACTTGATGCTACAATGCGTACCAAATCTTCAAATTCAGACTTGTTTTTGACACGATGACGTTCAAGTATGTCTAACAAATTGACACTCTCAAATAGATTTGAGAGATAGTCTAACTTTTTCTTCTCTGTTTCAAGTGTCAGAACATGAGGAAAGCAACTCTTTAATGAACTATTTTGGCAATCTTGCCGTTTTTTTTCATTTTCCAACAAAGGTCTTGTCTTTCCAAGGATATAGCCGTTTACCTAAAATAATCAAAAATAAACATACTAGATGCGGTTATTTCAGATAAAAGTCCTATATTTGCCATCGAAAGATGGAATTTTACTCAGTCCGTTAAGTAAAATTACTCAGTCGACTGAGTAAAATTATTCATTATGCTGAGTAAAACAACTTGAAAGCCCCATTAAATATAGCAAGACTATACATATCACATCATCATCTATAAACAACAGACCATGTACAAAAGAAAGATATATGATACCATCATCAAGAGATTAGGTGAACAAAGATTGTTCATCCAAGTAATCATGGGACCACGACAGATTGGAAAATCTACCGTTATCAAGCAGGTATTGGATGATTTAAATAAACCGTTTCTTTTCTATTCTGCTGACACCATACCTTCAACATCTTCCACTTGGATTAGCGATTGCTGGAATAATGCGCGTCTTCAAATGCGCACACAAGGACTTGAAGAAATGATCTTGGTTATTGATGAGATACAAAAACTTAAAAACTGGAGTGAATATGTAAAGAAAGAATGGGACGCTGATAGTTTAAATCACGTTAACATCAAAGTGGCATTATTAGGGTCATCAAGGGTTTTATTAGAAAAAGGATTGGCAGAATCTCTCATGGGACGATATGAGGAAATCAGAATGAGCCATTGGAGTTATCCCGAAATGAAAGAAGCCTTTGGAATGACTATTGAACAATACATCTATTTTGGAGGCTACCCAGGAGCTGCCATGCTTATTGGTGACGAAGAACGTTGGAAGAACTATGTTAGCGGAGCCATCATTGATGCTACTATAAACAAGGACATCTTGATGGATTCTCCAATAGGAAAGCCTGCTCTGCTTCGTCAAACTTTCGAATTGAGCGTAGCTTATTCGGGTAAGATACTTTCTCTAACAAAAATGCTGGGAATATTGCAAGATGCTGGCAACACAGTTACATTGGCAGGCTATCTAAATCTTTTGAGCGATAGCGGACTTGTTACGGGACTACAGAAATTCTCTATAGATGTAGCCCGCAAACGTGCCAGCATTCCTAAATACCAAGTATACAACAATGCCTTATTGAGTTCTCAATTAGATTTAACATTTCAAGAAGCCGTTTCTGATAGTAAGCAATGGGGGCAAATCTTTGAATCCGCCATAGGAGCCTACATCTTAAGCGAAGCTTTTACCCATCGTTTTGAAGTCTTTTACTGGCGAGAAGGCAACGACGAGGTTGACTTCATCCTCAAGAAGAATCAGAAATTCATAGCTATAGAAGTAAAAAGTAATGGAGAGGCTTATACCACGGGCTTAGAGCGTTTCCGCAATCTATTCCATCCGTCGGCAATATTTATCGTAGGCGAGAAAGGTATCTCCCCAGAAGTTTTCTTGAACATGGATCTAAGAAAACTATTCGAATAACTTAATGACAAATAATTATGGCAACAAATAAAATACGTGAAGAGGAAGTAAAGAATAAAGAAAGCACTACAAGGTCCAAACTTTTCTGGATTTCGAGCTAAATACCAAGCAAAGCTCAGTAGGCTGTTTCTCGTTCCAGCAAACACATTCGATAATGTAACAGGGCATTTCCCATATGGTTTCCAAATATTTCACCTGGCAGAGAAGGAAGAGTTCGTATCTTGCATTGCTGATGTTTACGACAGCAAAGGCAATCCTATTGGCAGCAAGAACATCTATTCTTGTAAGGGAGGCGAACTAATCATAGACTGGTTCAGAAAGTTTTACGACAAACAAGGAGACCATCTTGGATACCTGCGATTCTTAGGAACTGACTTTCAAAATAACAGAGGTGTGTTCTTGACTTTAGCACCATCTACCAATGACCTAAAACAGGTAAAAGGTACTTGGATAACAAGAAAGAATGTCATACCATCATGTGTTTATTTCAGTGTCAGACTTTGTACCGAAGCAACATGGGTAAATGACCGAGACCAATTTCTATATCCAAACAAGGAATGGAATGGCAACAATCATTTTTTATCCGACTGCTTAGTCTTCACGTTATTCAATGAGAAAAACAACATCCAAAGCCAACATGGCACTAACCATTGGATTCCATTCAGCGAGGAAGAGGTAGGCGCACAAGACAACTTCGAGAGTCATTTTATGCACGACTTCATCATGGGCAAAGTGAAAGAGAAAAAACCTCAGCAAGAAGGAACAAAGCAAGACCTATTTACAGAGCAAGAAGCTCAGACATCAGATGGCAATTCATTCACTCGAACCGAACCTTTGAAGTTTTCACAAGAAGCACAAGCTGTATTGAATGCTGGTAGAAAACTATGGCGATATTACCACAAACAAGCTGGTGCCAACCCAAATGCATCTTACTACGACATCAAGATGCACTTCCAAGGTACAAAGACCACGAAGAGCGGAAAGGTCCAAATGAACTCCACCAGCGAGGATGCGACCTATAATGCCTTGCTTGCCGACCTCAGACAGTCCATGAAACTACTTGCTGCTCACATAGAGCCCAAAGTGTATGAATATGGCTTCTTGAAGAAATAATCTCGATAAAACAAGAAAGGATGCCTTTAATGTTGGCATCCTTTCTTGTTTTATCGTGGATTTAACTTTCCGTGCTTCTCAAAAGATATCTCAATTCGGGATAAGAGACCTTTAAACCTTTCTTCTCTATCCGTCCGTTTGTGAACGGAATCAAAGAGCATGGTTTCCATCTTTTCAGTCGCTTCAGGGATACAGCGAGCCATATGACAGAGTTGCATATTGAAGGACTTGAAGGCACTGCCTACACACTCATAGCCTATTCAAAGGCATTAAAGCAAAAAGTGCGCCGACCTCGTGAAGCATGTTGTTGAGGATGTGGTTGTGAAGAATCGCTGAACAGAGGGTTGATAGTATAAACAAGCTATTCCTATTTTGCTCAATATGAATGAGCGAAGTCTTCGGCCTCCTACAGCGTGAACTTATACCCCGCCGTAATATACACAGCATGGTTGCGTGCCGAAGGTGAGTCGACCGTGATGACCCAAGGGTCGTTTGACTTCAGGTTTATGGCTTTTCTGAACTCGAAGCAATATGAGGCGTCGAGGGTGATGTGTCGCCACTCATAGCTCAGGCCAAAGGGAATGCCAGCCACAATGTTGCGGAAGGTGCTGCTCACACTCTCCGACTTCTTCTCCTTGTACGTCTCCCATAGATACATTGATGATGTGCCGTCGCCAAGATTCATGGTGCGTATGCTTTGTATGGTAATCTTGTCCTTTGCTGAGACGAGCAAGCCAGCCTGCACACCTATATGGGCTGCCAGTCCCTTCACGCTCGGGAAGTAAGCCTTTACTTGCAGAGGCACGGATACGTAAGTAACGTCAAGCTTTTCATTTGCAGATGCGTATTTCTCTTTCTGCTCCTTGAATCCGGTGCCTATAAGACTGAAGTCGGCTCCCGTCGTCAATGAGTAATACTTAGACAAAGGAATCTCCATGCTTGCTCCAAACGTGTATCCTGCTTTCCATTCCTTTGATGCCGTAAGTGCAGAGCCGTCCATTTTGGATATTGTTAGGCCTGCATGTGGAATGATTGACACGCGGCGACCTTCGTTCTGAGCCGATGCCCACATAGGCAGCAGCGACATGACAACGGCAGATATGATATTTTTCATATTGTTCATTTTCTTTTGTAAGTATATATTTCTGTTGTATTACCCTGCTTGCGGGTGAGCTTCATGCTGTCTTCAGTCTTGTCGCTGATGGTCCAGGATTCTGTATAACCGTATCCAGGTATAATGAGTGCATTGAAGTCTCCAGATTTAGTTATGTTTTCACCGTCCATTGTGAACCATTGGTCAAAAACAACAGTTCCAAATCTGTCCCATTCGTACGTTTTATGGTTTTCCATGAAAGCGAGAGTGTGGTAAAACTGCGAGTTCCAGCTGTCGTCATTCTTGATGTCAATATCCGTGATGCTGTTGCCATCCACAATGTAAACATAGTGTGTGGTTACCCACTTGCCCAAGATATATTCGGGCACGTGCGTCTTCATTATCTCGTCAGCCCTCAGCATCTCTTCGGGCACGTTTTTCTTCACAAAGTGTTCCACGCTATTATTGTTGTCGCCATTGGCAAAGACAAGCAATGAGTTGTTATTCACGGCATACACATTCCAATTGATTCCTGATGAGAGAATTGTGCAGTTGTTGTCGTCCAGTTCAATCTCAGCCGAATGATATTGCACGAAATGATGCTCTGTATCATACCATATCTGTATCTGTGATATGTCGGAGATATTGCCTTCTTTGTCGACGTAGAATCCGCAGCCAGTCTCGTTGTCATGTTCCCAATAGCCCGTGAAGTCGGTAACTTTGAATCCCGACATCTTCATTCCTTCAAGTTCGCTTATCATCTTGTCGCCATCGCCAGGCAGCGACGTGAGTCTGTAGAAAGGCACCACAGATGTCTTGCCGTTATAGGCGAGATACATCTTTTGGTCGTCGTTTCCTGCCACGGTCACGTTGTAATATTTGCCGTAGTCTTTGAGTAGTTGCATCTCATAGTGGTTGCCGTTCACACACCACTTGCCCGTCTTGTATCCCAATTTATAAGGATTGTCTGTGACGCTGGTATACATCCATTCTGTCACAGTGTTGTCATTGTGCACCACGATGCCTTGAATGGCACCGTCGCCATTGATGTCCTCACCGGCTATCTGCCAAGAGCCAGTGATGGGCACATTGATGTCGGGCGACACATTAGGTGCTTTGTATGCTGGGGCGTCGCTGCATGATGTCTGCATAACTACGGTGAGCAGGCATAATGAAAGGGTTGTGAAACAAACGTGTTTCATGATTCTGTGTATTTAGTTGTTATTATAAGTAGGTGTTCAAAATTAATCGCATATATGAATCTTATAAAAAGGTTATGCTTTCAAATGCCTTTACGCCCTCTTTTAGCCCGTATGCCCAGCTCTCATCGGTCGTGTAGCCCGCTACACTCCCTCTTCGGAGCTGAACATACGGGCCAAAATATGGCATAAAATCATTTAAATTAATTTTGAACACCTACTTAACAATATGGCTATAAAAAAGAGAGTTTTCTGATTGGGCTTCACCTTTAGACCTAATCAGAAAACTCTCTATAAGAAATGTGTATTGTCAGATTTTTAGATTGTAGCTATATATTCTCTGACAATACAGTATCGACTACGCTCTTGATGACAAAACAGAATTCTGGCAGTCTGTTGTCTTCATCACGAGACATAATCTTTGAAGAAATCTGTTTTAATTCTTCAGCAGAGATGAAGTTGCCGTCTTCGTCAAACAAAATGCTAAGGGCTGCCTTGCGGCGTTCTTTCAGTAAGTCACAATCCAAACGCAATGTTTCTATGTCTGCTTGTGCGTCATCGTTACTTGCTTGCACTCCTCCCACAGCATCATATTGGAATAATGTTTCGCACTCGGGCATTAATGGCGTATAATGCAAAGGCTTGTCTTCCTTGCTGTCATCACAATGCCTAAGTGTCGGGTTGTTTGTAGCAACTCCCATGAGGTTGGCATCATCATCGGTAATGCTACAAGTGAGCAAAAGGTTCTTATATTCACCCACCAATTCACGATGAGCACTCTTGGGAACGACATGCTCCACAGATTGTTTTCTGCCTTCCGAATCTTCGAATATGCGCAATCCGCAATAGCAACAGATTCCGCCTTGCTCCTCGTACATTTGGTGCTTTAAGTCCCATAAGTGGGAAATCACCTTGATGTCTCGCACCATCCTCCAAAGTTTACGTCCTGTTAGACCAGGATATACGTTCGGGTTGAGAAGACTCTGCTCGTCCAACTGCTGAGCTTGCAGCTCTGCTTCGTGACGGCGGACTACTTCTGTCGAAGAATCTTTTCTTACAAGTTTCATCTTCCTATGATTTCTAAGCGTTTGATAATGGCACGGAGACGAACAAGTTCTGGTTGTGTCGGTTCTGTTTCCTTTTCAAGCTCTGAAAGCAATGCCTTGGCTTTCTTGAGATCTTTTGCGGATACACTGTCCTCAATAGCTCGAATTTGTTTCATCACTGCTGATGTGCGGTTGAATGCTCCCATATTTTCTGCCATAAGACTATTGGCGTCGATTCCGTATGTGCGGTGAACGCTGAGGGTTCGCATACCATCATCTGCATGCATGCTATACACTATGTTCTCTGGTTTGTTCTCTACTCCAGACAGAACCAATGGTGAATGGGTGCTGATGATAAATTGTGCTCTCGGGAATGTCTTACGGAATCGTGCAAGAACGGACTGCTCCAACTCGGGATGCAAGTGGAGGTCAATCTCGTCAATCACCACAATACCGGCAAGATCGGTTGTACTTCCATTGCTCAGAAGTAATGAACGATATGCAATATCAAGTACCATGAAGAACAGGCGCTTGTAACCTGCTGGAAGTTTTAAGAACGAAGGATTACTGCCGTCACGTGTCTGTAGGCAAAGTCCGCTTTCTTCATATACACTGACAAATAAATCAGTCACTTCGATATTCTTGTCGCCCTGCGAGAATTTTATCAGGCAATTGCGGATAGCCTGAACCTCGTTGTCATAGCGGGATTTCTCTCGTTCGGCATTTTCAAGACGTGACTTGTGGAGTTTTATATCCTCATTGTATTCTTCGTCATTTACAATACCCTGAGCCTTAAAAGTCTCACAATTCGCTAATGCTTTTTTCTCTCCGTCTATTGTACGATTTGCTCTGTCCCAAAGTGTCCAAATCTTTGTGAGTCGATTAATCCAAATGTCGGAATAGGCTGTCTCTTCATCCCAACCAAGATAACCTAGATTTCTTAGACTCATTTCTTTTTCACTAAGCTTTGTTTCTTTGGTTACATGAGGAAAGCCATCAGAAAAATAGGCAAACATAGGTAGCTGGTCTGTTTCTTTGATGCGATTCTTCAAACGCAAGGATGCTTCTCCAAACTTACTCGGCTGCACCTTAAAGGTGGAGGTAGAGGCATACATGTCCCAATCAAGGGGAACACCTTCGAATGTGGCACACGCATGTATGTTGACAAAAGAAAAAGGCATCCCTGTCTTTGGATCTCTTGTCAAATCTTCTGTCTTACTATAATCACGTGGCTTCAAATCTGGGAAACCCGCCCCCAAATTGAGTGCTTTTTCTTCTTTGTCGCGTTTAAATGCAAAACTGAGGGCCTTGTGGATGGCATGTATCAGCGTTGTCTTTCCTGTGCCGTTTTTGCCGAACAGCACTGTCAGCCCTGGGGCGAAAGTGATTTGGTAGTCACTAAAACAGCGGAAATTCTGTATATGAAGTTCATTTAACTGCATAATGCATTTCTTTATTATGTTAATCTTTATTTTGAGGTGTCTCCAATTCTTCAAAGCGGAGTAGCTCATTGATGTCCACTTCCAGAAGCTTTGCTATCTTCATAAATGTCTCCATCGGAGGTTGGGCGTTATTCGTACACCATTTTGATACTGTCGTTGGAGCAACGCCAAGTGCTTCTGACAACCATTTGTTGGATTTACGCTTCTCGGCGAGCATCACCTTGATTCTGTTGATTGGTCTGTCCATTGTATGAATTCTAATAAATATCGTGTACAAATTTACGCATATATTTTGTAAAAAATGTCTAAATTTTGCAACAAACACGACTTTTATAATATTTATTAGCGTTTTCACCACTTTTTGTCCTAAAAACGAGTGGTAAGTAGGTGTTCAAAATTAATCGCATATATGAATCTTATAAAAAGGTTATGCTT
>ERZ827498.1272-NODE-1272-length-28797-cov-5.814557_pt1 | contig 28797 bp, 32 predicted proteins | sample MGYA00519865_ERZ827498 | MGnify/ENA primary metagenome ERZ827498 (study PRJEB31778, sample SAMEA3449328) | human gut metagenome | biome: human gut; feature: human-associated habitat; material: faeces | place: United Kingdom | collected 2010/2012 ...
AGCCTTCCAAGCTGGATACGTGGGTTCGATTCCCATCACCCGCTCTATTTTTTTATCGTAACAGTTCAGCCGGTTTCAGCCGTTGTGGTTGGACTGTTTTTTTGTAACGGCGAAGAGCCGAATCCCGGACTTGCCTGGGAACTTGACGGCTGCTTGCGATTCCGGAACGCATCTTTTATCGCTTCCGGTGATTATCCGAAAGAAGATGTGAAAAGCCTGTGCTATACAGGCTTTTCTGTGCTATACTGTAGTTTACAATAGAAAAAACGGGAGGCGGATCATGCGGGGTGATGTTACTGACAGCGGTATTATGCGTGTGCTTTCAAAGATTTGCGATATCGTGTGTCTGAATGTTTTGTGGCTTGTTTGCTCACTGCCGATCATTACGATCGGAGCATCGACAACAGCGTTGTATACAGTAATGCTGAAACTTGTAAAAAATGAAGAAGGTTATATATTTAAAGGGTTTCTTCATGCATTTAAGTTGAATTTTAAGCAAAGTACAATCATATGGCTTATATTGCTTTTGTGCGGAGGCGTTTGTTTTGTTGATTACAGAATATCGGAAATGATGCCGGGGACACTGGGAATGGTGTTTAAAAGTATTTTTTTACTGCTTGCATTTTTTTTGATTTCAGTAACGATTTATTCATTTGCGCTGACTGCAAGATATGAAAATACGATAGGGGCTACGCTGAAAAATGCGCTCCTTTTAACGGTGGCAAAATTACCTTATACAATTTTGATGACAGCGCTGACAGTCGGAGCGGTTGTTTTGTCGTGGTGGAATACGGGAATCCTTATGCTTACGATCCCGGTCTGGATCTTGGCGGGAACAGGTATTCTTGCTTTTATTAATTCCTGTATATTAAGAAGAGTGTTCCGTGTATTTGATGAAAAGGCGGAAGGCGGCGACGAAGAAGAAAGAACCGATATGGAAGAATAAGATGGAAAAATAATCTGCACAGGCAGGAAAACGAGAGGAGCAGAAGATGAATTTTTTAGAAGAACGCATTGTAAAAGACGGGGTTGTGAAAGAAGGAAACGTATTGAAAGTAGACAGCTTCCTGAATCATCAGATGGACATTAAGCTGTTGGATCAGATGGGGGCTGAATTTAAGAGACGTTTTGCGAAAAAGCCGATTAATAAAATTTTAACGATCGAAGCGTCGGGGATCGGTATTGCCTGCGTGGCGGCACAGCATTTTGATGTGCCGGTTGTGTTTGCAAAGAAAACACAGACTAAAAATATCGCCGGCGATGTTTATACAACAAAAGTAGAATCTTTCACCCATGGAAGAGTTTATGATATCATTGTTTCCAAAGAATTTCTGGGAAAAGGAGACAAAGTTCTCCTGATCGATGATTTCCTGGCAAACGGAAAAGCGCTGGAAGGACTGGCAACCCTGGTACAGGATTCCGGTGCAGAGCTCGTAGGAGCAGGCGTTGTCATCGAAAAAGGTTTCCAGATCGGAGGAAAACTGCTGCGTGACCGTGGCATTCATCTGGAATCTCTTGCCATCGTCGATGGTATGGATGATAAAACCGGGGAAATTACCTTTCGGAAACAGTAAGGAGGCGTCAAAATGGCAAATCTGATTGCAAGAATTGCCGTTCTTCTGGTTCTGGCGGCCGCAGGAATGGTGCTGGCCGACAGAAAAGAAAAAATTGATCTCAGTGTGTCACTGCTGCTGTTTCTGGCGGCAGTCAATGTGACCTCTTTTTTCAGCCTGAAAGATAACAGGATTGTAGTTGTTATGATTCTGACGGTATATTTTCTGTTGTATGCAGGCGCAAAAGAGCTTCTGCGGAGACGGGCAGAGAAAAAAAGAAAATGAATGCAAACCGAACATCCGGCTGCGAGCACCCATGCAAAAGTGCCGGTCGGATGTTTTTTGAATTTTCCTGTAAATTCAAAAAACATCCGGGCAGGATCGCACTGCGGCGGAGGGGGAATTATGTCGCTGAAGCGACCCGCCGCCGGCGGAGAATCCTGAAAAGAAGGATTCGTTCCTGTTATGCGGACAAAATACACAGAGCGTATGGTAACCTGTTTACCAAAATAAGGAGAACCGATATGAGACTGCTGCTGGCAGAAGATGAAAAAGAGATGGCGCACGCGCTGGAAGCAGTGTTTACACATAACCATTATTCTGTAGATGTTGTTTATAATGGAATTGATGCTGCGGACTGGGCAGAGAGCGGAAACTATGACGGCATGATCCTGGATATTATGATGCCGGGAAAAAGCGGGCTGGAGGTCTTAAGCGAGTGGACGGAGAGCATTCATCACCAGATTGAGCGTCTGAACAGTCTTGTAACACAGCTTCTGGCGCTTGCAAAAATGGAGGAAGGCGGCGGAAAACTGGAGCTGAAAACATGGAATGCGTCAGAAACCATCATGGATGCCGTAACGTCCTTTGAAGCCCCTGCGGTTACGAAACAGATCGCGCTGCAGAGCGATATTGCAGAAGAAGTCTATATGGAAGGGGATGCCGCAAGAATCCACCAGCTCGTTTCCCTTCTTGTGGATAACGCCGTTAAATACACTCCGGAGGGTGGAAAAATCCATATTTGCTGGCGAAAAAACGGCAAAAAAGCAGAATTTTCGGTGCAGAATACCTGCGATACCCTGCCGGAAGGTGATCTCAACCGCCTCTTTGACCGCTTCTACCGTGCGGATGCGTCGCGGGCCAGGGAAAGCGGCGGCTATGGAATCGGCCTTTCTGTGGCAGCTGCAATTGTAAAGGCACATAAGGGAAAAATCACCGCAGAGCGGACACGAGATGGTATCTGTTTTAAAGCAGTCTTTCCGGCAAAAGCATGAAAGAAACACAATTCCGGAAAAACGGAAAAAATGACGGCAGGGCAGGAGAGAAAGACACACAAAAAAAGCAGAAATCGAAAGCTTTCAAGAGAGAAAAAACAAAACAAAAGAAAACAAAAGAAAACAAAAGAAAACAAAAGAAAACAAAAGGAGGAATATATGATGTTTGATTGTGGTTTACAGAATATTTTCCGGCTGAAAAACGGACAGTCCCGTTCCATCAACTGGGAAAACCGGAACGGAGAAAAAGGAAAAGGCGGCATGGCATCCAGCGATCTTGGTCCGTCCAGAAAAGGTTCCCCGTGTATCCCGAAAATAGAAGCAGGAGAGACCGTAACACTTGGTGAGATCCAGGGAGAAGGCATCATTCAGCACATCTGGATCACCGTCACAGACCGTACCAGTGAACGTAACCGTTATGTTCTGCGGGATCTTGTTCTGCGCATGTACTGGGACGATGAAGAATTCCCATCCGTGGAATGTCCGCTTGGCGATTTCTTCTGCTGCGGTTTCGGTGTTTCCTATCAGGTAAATTCCGTCCCGATTGCTGTCAATCCGACCCGTGGTTTCAACAGCTATTTCCCGATGCCGTTCCGTAAAAACGCCCGTATTACCATTGAAAATCAGTGTGATGAGCCGATTCCGGCCTTCTTTTATCAGATCGACTATTGCCTGACAACGGTTCCGGAAGATGCTGCCTATTTCCATGCCCAGTGGCGTCGTCAGCGCATCACGGAAAAGGCAAAAGACTACGTTGTCCTCGACAACATCAAAGGGAAAGGCCAGTACGTTGGAACTTATCTTGCGCTTACCAGCCTCGAACGCTACTGGTACGGAGAAGGTGAGATGAAATTCTACATCGATGGAGACAAGGATTATCCAACCATCTGCGGAACCGGAACAGAAGATTACTTCGGTGGTGCCTGGAGCTTTGCAACACAGCAAAATGGCCAAACCGTTGAAAATCAGTACTGCACTCCGTATCTTGGATATCCTTACTACTCTACCCACGATACCTTCCTTCATAATGATTACCACAATGATGATCAGATGCCACAACGCAGCTTCTACCGCTGGCACCTTCTTGATCCTATCCTTTTTGAGAAGGACCTTAAGGTAACTCTGCAGCAGATTGGTGTCAGCCACGGAGGTCTTTTTGAACGTCAGGATGATGTCGCTACCACAGCTTACTGGTACCAGACGCATCCTCATGTACCATTCGCGCCACTCATGTCCAGAAAAGAGCGCTGGCCAAGATGATTTTTGACGCTTTTCCTATTTTATATGTTTCATGACTTTAAATATCGGCTACAAGAGTCCGTTCCGAACAAATCTGCTTCCAACGAATTTGTCCGGAAACGGGCTCTTTCTTTTTTATATGGTATTCAAAAAGCGATCCGGATTACAGAGGTCCGTCTTTTCACAAACCTTTCACATTTTCCGTCCATTCTTTAAGGTTCCTTTAAAGTTTCCTCATTATACTTAAAAATGTAAAAAACATTTCCGGAAGTAAATCAAACGAAAGGATCAATCGATTATGATGCAAAGCCAACAGATTCCCATGACCTTCCAACGGTATGAAACAAAATACATGCTTTCCCCGATCATGGCTCGCAAGCTTCGCAAGAGCCTTCCGGGTCATCTGCAGATGGATGAATACGGCCTTGATACCATCTGCAGCCTCTATTACGATACCCCGGATCACCAGCTCATCCGCCGTTCGCTGGAAAAACCCGTCTACAAAGAAAAACTGCGACTCCGCAGTTATGGTCCGGCCAAAGAGACCAGCCCCATATACGTAGAACTAAAGAAAAAATATGAAGGAATCGTCTACAAATGCCGTGAGCGCATGATATTATCAGAAGCCGTAAAAATTACACTTAATAAGACGACAGCTACCGTCTCCGGCAGCGGAGCCAAAGCAGACGGCAGCACAATTACCATCACAGAAAAAGGTGTTTACGTCGTAAGCGGAACACTTGAGGATGGCCAGATTATCGTAGACGCATCCGATTCCGACAAGGTTCAGATCGTACTCGATGGAGTCAATATCAACTGTGAGACAAATGCTGCCATCTACGTTCGCGAAGCGGACAAAGTTTTCATCACGCTTGCTGAAAACAGCAGCAACACGCTTGGCGGTGGAAACGAGTACACTCAGATTGACGACAACACGGTAGACGGCGTTATCTTCTCCAAATCAGATCTTGTCTGCAACGGGACAGGAAGTCTGACCATCGAGGCAGACTACAAGCACGGGATTGTATCCAAAGATGACCTTGTGATTACCGGCGGAACCTACAAAATCGCCGCTGCGGACAACGGGATCACAGCCAAAGATCAGATTAAAATTCTGGATGGAAGCTTTGACATTGATGCTGCAAACAGTGCAGTCAAAGCGAAAAATGCGGATAACGCAGAGCTTGGAAATATCTATATTGCCGGTGGAATTTTTACGATCGAGGCGGAACAGGACGGCTTCCATGCAACCGGCAGCATTGTTGTCGATGACGGAACCATCACCGTAAACTCCGGTGATGACGGTTTCCATGCGGAGCTCGACACCGTCATTCATGGCGGAACGATCCTTGTTGAAAAAAGCAACGAAGGCCTGGAAGGAAAACGCGTTGTGGTCAATGGTGGTGACATTACCGTAAATGCCAGCGACGATGGCATCAATGCCGCAAATTCCGGCGACGATGGCGCCAACGCCATAAATCCTGGCGCCAATGCTGTCGGCTCCGGTGACGATGACAGCAATGCCGCAAGCTCAAACGACGATAGCAGTGCTGTCGTAAACTCCGGTGATGATGGCAGCATATCCGGTGCGGCAGACGGAAAGGAACCTCCGCAAATGCCGCCTGATACAGAAAACGGCAGCGATATGCAGCCATCACAGGACTTCGATCCGGAGAACGCTCCGTCTGACGGAAATGCGCCGCAGGACTTCGATCCGGGGAATGCTCCTTCTGACGGCGATGCTCCACAGATGATGCAGGGAGGCCCCGGCGGCGGGGGAAACTCTGAGCTTTACATTAAAATTGCCGGCGGAACCCTGACCGTATCCGCCGATGGTGATGGTCTTGATTCCAACGGCGGTCTTCTCGTGACCGGCGGAACTACGATCGTGTACGGGCCGACCAGCGATGGTGACAGTGCCCTCGATTACGACGGAAGTGCAATTGTGACCGGCGGAACCTTAGCTGCTATCGGCAGTGCCGGCATGACGGAAAGCTTCGACGAAGCTTCCACCCAGCCCGTTGTCACCTATTACTGTACGGAAACCCAGTCCGCTGACACTACCATCACACTGACAGACAGCGATGGAAGTGCCCTCTTCACGGTCACACCTGAAAAAGCCTACGCCAGCATCGTTTTGACCTGCCCAGAAATGAAACTGGACGCAACGTATACTCTGGCTGCCGGTACCGACAACGAAGAGATCACCCTCACGGACATCATCACCACCGCCGGAACCCGGTCTGTTAAAACGATGAGCGATCCCGAAGGTGGAAAAATGCCAAATAACAGCGACAACAAAGGAACTCCGCCTTCAAAACCAAGCGACACGGCTGAGTGAACCGTTATAGTTCATTCAGCACCGGAACATTTGCTGTTCCGGTGCGTAAGAAAGTGATTCTACCGTGGCTGTCTTCCTACTTCCAATTTACCGTATTCTGTGCTAAAATAACCTCACAAGAAAAGAGGTAGAAAAATCATGTATGATAAACTGACCGAAAACGATATTAAAAAAATGCAGGAAGAAATCGACTACCGAAAACTGGTTGTCCGTCCAAAAGAACTCGAAGCTGTAAAAGAAGCCCGTGCTCAGGGCGATCTCAGCGAAAACTTTGAATACAAAGCTGCCAAACAGGACAAAAACCGCAACGAAAGCCGCATCCGCTATCTGGAAAAAATGATCAAAACCGCTCACGTTATTTCAGATACCTCAAAGGACGATGAAGTCGGCATCAACAATACCGTTCAGGTTTACATCGAAGAAGATGATGAGACAGAAACCTACAAACTTGTCACCACCGTTCGTGGTAATTCTCTCAAAGGATACGTCAGTATCGACTCGCCATTAGGAAAAGCCATTCTGGGTCATAAAGTCGGCGACCGCGTCACTGTAAAAGTAAGCGATGCCTATAGTTATGATCTCATCATCAAATCCATCGAAAACACTGCGGATACCGATGATGAACTCCGCAGCTATTAAAGGACAGAAAGAAAGGAAAATACCAGTCATGGAAAAAATTGCAAGCTTTACGATCGACCATATCAAACTTAAACCAGGCGTCTACGTTTCAAGAAAAGATCACGTGGGTGACAGCGTCATCACAACCTTTGACCTGCGCATGACATCTCCAAACGATGAGCCTGTTATGAATACCGCTGAGGTCCACACCATCGAGCATCTTGGCGCAACGTTCCTTCGCAATCACGAAGAGTGGAAAGATAAAACCGTATATTTCGGTCCAATGGGCTGCCGTACAGGATTCTACCTGTTGCTGGCCGGTGATTACAGCTCGAAAGATATCGTTTCACTCGTAATAGAAATGTATGAATTTATCCGCGATTTCAAGGGCGAAGTCCCGGGTGCATCCCCGAAAGACTGCGGAAACTATCTGGATATGAATCTGTCCATGGCAAATTACCTTGGCAAAAAATACCTGGATGAGGTTTTGTACGGAATTGATGAATCCCGTCTTGTCTATCCGGAATAAATTCTAAAAATGGTAACTATTCAGCGCCATGCAATTTCGCATGGCTCTGAATAGTTACAAAAAATGAAAGAAAACAGGGGGAAACAGAGTATGAGAACCATGGAAAACGAAAACCTGCGCGTGCAGATCAGCGATCACGGCGCAGAACTTAGCAGCATCTACGATAAAGCGGCTGACCGTGAGGCAGTCTGGATCGGCGATCCGGCCTTCTGGAACCGCCACGCACCGGTCCTGTTCCCGTTCGTCGGAAAAGTAAACGGCGGCTTCTACACCCATAAAGGAGTCAAATACCCGATGGGCCAGCACGGTTTCGCCCGCGACAACGAATTTGAGTGCATCGAAAACACCGAAAACAAAACAGTACACCGCCTGGTATCGACCGAAGAAACAAAAAAAGTCTACCCGTTCGATTTTGCCTTCACCGTAACCCAGGAACTCTCCGGCAGAACCCTGACCATCACCTGGAACGTAGAAAACACCGGTGATGATGACATGTACTTCTCCGTCGGCGGACATCCTGCATTCATGATTCCGGAACAGTATGACATCGTCTTCAACAAAGGCCTGGAAAACCACACCGAGACCGAACTCGAATACGTCCTGATCGACCCGGAAACAGCAGGCGTCGATGTCGCACATCCGAGAAAACTGAAACTTCAGGACGGCAGAATCCCGTACACCAGAACCCTTTTCGACGAGGACGCCCTGATCTTCGACAACACCCAGGTCGAGCGCGTCGGCGTAGAAGTGGATGGAAAACCGTATGTCACTCTCACCTGCAAAGGCTTCCCGAGCGTCGGCGTATGGTCCAAGCCAAAAGCAGATGCCCCGTTCGTGTGCCTCGAGCCATGGATCGGCCGCTGCGACAACGTCGGCTTTGACGGCGAATTAAAAGACAAATACGGCGAACAGCACCTGAAAGCCGGGGAAACCTTCCAGGCAGGCTACACCATCACCATCGGAGAATAAGGACCCGAAAAAAAGAAAAACCTCCGAAGTACAGCGAAAAGAACACGATTCCTGTACTTCAGGGGTTGAAATTTTACGGTTTCTTTACTATAATTAGCATCAAACCCAAAAAACGCATGTAGTTCATCATGCACAGAAGAAAAAACAGGAGGGAACGTTCTTGAAAAGAGAAACGGTTATCGTACTTGATTTTGGCGGTCAGTACAATCAGTTAATTGCAAGACGTGTACGTGAGTGCAACGTTTACTGTGAGATTTATTCTTACAAAACAGACATCGAAAAGATCAAAGAAATTCAGCCGAAAGGTATTATCTTCACCGGCGGCCCGAACAGCGCATATCTGCCGGATTCCCCGACTTATACAAAAGAAATTTTTGAACTTGGAATCCCGATCCTCGGCATCTGCTACGGATCACAGCTGATGATGCATCTGCTCGGCGGAAAAGTAGAAGTAGCACCGGTCAGAGAATATGGAAAAATTGAGGTAACCGTAGATACCAGTTCCGCACTGTTTGAGAACGTATCCGAAAAAACCATCTGCTGGATGAGCCACAACGACTACATCTCCAAAGCAGCTCCGGGCTTCGAGATCATCGCTCATACGGATGACTGTCCGGTAGCAGCCGTTGCAAACGTAGAGAAAAACCTCTATGCAACCCAGTTCCATCCAGAAGTTCTGCACACCAAAGAAGGAAAGAAAATGCTTTCCAACTTTGTATACAATGTCTGCCGCTGCGCCGGCGACTGGCACATGGACTCCTTCGTAGAAGAATCCATCAAAGCTATCCGCGAAAAAGTAGGCGACGGAAAAGTCCTCTGCGCACTGTCCGGCGGAGTCGATTCCTCCGTAGCAGCTGTTATGCTTTCCAAAGCAGTCGGAAACCAGCTGACCTGCGTATTCGTAGATCACGGCCTGCTGCGTAAAAACGAGGGCGATGAAGTAGAAGCAGTCTTCGGACCGGACGGCCCATACGACCTGAATTTCATCCGCGTCAACGCACAGGAGCGTTTCTATGCAAAATTAAAAGGCGTAGAAGAGCCGGAGAGAAAACGTAAAATCATCGGCGAAGAGTTCATCCGCGTCTTCGAAGAAGAAGCAAAGAAAATTGGTGCTGTAGACTTCCTGGTACAGGGAACCATTTACCCAGACGTTGTAGAGAGCGGCGTCGGCGGAGAATCCACCGTCATCAAATCCCATCATAACGTCGGAGGACTGCCGGACTACGTAGATTTCAAAGAAATCATCGAGCCGCTGCGCAACCTCTTCAAAGACGAAGTAAGAAAAGCCGGTCTGGAACTCGGCATTCCGGAATACCTTGTATTCCGTCAGCCATTCCCAGGTCCGGGTCTTGGTATTCGTATCATCGGTGAAGTAACCGCCGAGAAAGTGAAAATGGTTCAGGACGCCGACGCAATCTGGCGTGAAGAAATCGACAAAGCCGGAATCGCTCACGAAATCGGCCAGTACTTCGCAGCACTGACCAACATGCGCTCCGTCGGAGTCATGGGAGATGAAAGAACCTACGATTACGCCATCGCCCTCCGCGCTGTCACCACCACCGATTTCATGACCGCCGAAAGCGCCGAAATCCCGTGGGATGTCATCGGAAGAACAACCAGTCGAATCGTAAACGAAGTCAAACACATCAACCGCGTCATGTACGACTGCACCGGAAAACCACCGGCAACGATCGAATTTGAATGACCTTTTGTGAAAAATAAGCCATTATTTACAACCGTTCCAAACAAAAAAAGTTAAGTTTTGGCAACGATTTGGCAACACAATCTAACGCAAAAGTGTTAAGCAAAAAAATAATGTAAATTACAATATGAAAGAAGACCTTACTGATTTTCTTTTCCAAACTGGAGAGGAATTTCGGTGAGGTCTTCTTTTTATCTATCTGTCACTTGTATGGTCTGTTGCCATTGGAAAAGGAATTAAAGCAGACCACTTTTTTTCATTTCTTCTGATAGTGCATCCTGGAGTTCTGCATCCAAATCATCAGAAATGGCATTTCTTACAAAGCCGGTTGTCGGTTCAATATTAGGGTAGTTATATCTCCAATTGTCATATTCATCCTGTGAGAGCTCGCCCTGTTTTAACTTGGAATATTGAGTAAGCCAGGCGAATAGCATAGGCGCTATTTGGTCATAAGCCTGATGCTCTTCGTCGAGAGTGATACATGGTAATCCGTTTTTGTCGGTACTGATCTTAAATCCATATTCGTCCTCAAGGGCGAAGAAGGTATGCATCAATCCGAGATATGAATCAATATTAGGTACTGTGATTGCTCTGGGGGTGACACCAAAGATATCTGCGAGTTGTTTGATAAGATCATCTTTTGGAGTACGGGCTTCCGTTTCGTATTGTGCGATACGAACATCAGATGTTTTGCCCATGAATCCAACCATCTCGCCAAGTTCTTTCTGCTTCAATCCTTTTCTGCTTCGGAATAATCTTATTCTTTTTCCTAACATAGTTGCCTCCTTTTGTCTGTTAATGTTGCCATTAACAAAATAGTTAAATCAATTTGTTTAAGTCTAGTATAACACCTGCAAATAATGTAATCAAGAAGAACTTTAACAAAAAAAGTTAATTATTTATAGAAAAGGTCTTGACTTAACTAAAAAGAGTTAATATAATAACAGTACAAAACTTAACTAATAAAAGTTAAGCGAAAACTAAATGAGTGTACGAAACCGAACAAACAGCCAAGATCTTCGATATGAAGCGAGCGCCTGAGTACAAATAAAGAAAGGTACAAGGGATGGCACAGCGCCGAGCAGGGTTGCCTGTCAGAACGGGGACGAGAATACAACAAACAAAATCTTCAATGAAAGGAGGCGAAACAGATATGGAAGAAAAGACATTTTTAACAGTGGATGAAGTTGCAGAAATCTTAACAGTTTCAAAGTCAAAGGCTTATGAGATTGTAAGACAGCTTAATAAGGAATTGAAAGAGAAAGGACTTATTACAGTAGCTGCAAGAGTTAGTAAAGCATATTTTTATGAAAGAATGTGTTATAGCAAAGAGTAGAGGAAGGAGTTGATTATATGTCAGTTTATAAAGACAATGCCACCGGCAAGTGGCGAGTGATATACCGTTACACGGATATCACAGGGAAACGAAAGCAGACACAAAAACGCGGCTTTGAAACAAAGCGAGAAGCGGTAGCCTGGGAACATGAGATGATGCTTAAGTCTCAGGCGAAGCTAGATATGACCTTTGGCAGTTTCTATGAGATATATGAAGCAGATAAGGCATCCAGATTAAAACAAAGTACTTGGGAAACAAAAAGTCATATCATAAGAACAAAGATTTTACCATATTTTGCAGACCGTAAGATTGATGAAATTGAGGTTAGGGATGTGATTGCATGGCAGAACGAGCTTCTGGCAGCCTTTAAGGACGAGGGAAAGGAAGAAAGATATTCCCAGGACTATTTAAGAACGATTCAAGCCCAACTTACAGCAATATTTGCACATGCTGTGAAATATTATAATCTTCCAAAGAATCCGTCCTCACTGGCAGGAACTATTGGTAAAGAGGTGCCAAAAGAGATGCAATTTTGGACGAAGGAAGAGTATCTAAAATTTGCAGAAGAAATGATGGATAAGCCACGTTCCTATTATGCATTTGAGCTTTTATATTGGACAGGAATTCGTTCAGGAGAGTTGTTGGCACTTACACCGGGTGATTTTGATTTTGAAAAGCAGACATTGCGAATTAATAAAACATTCCATCGCTCTAAGGGTAAGGATATTATTACAACACCGAAGACGGTAAAAAGTAATCGAATTATTACGTTGCCCCCATTCTTATGTGATGAGATTAAAGATTATCTTGGAATGTTTTATGAGATAGGTGAGAGTGAGCGAATGTTTAGTTTTACAAAATCATATCTTGGACATGAGATGGAAAGAGGCTGTAAGGCATCGGGCGTGAAAAAAATAAGAATTCATGATTTGCGTCATAGTCATGTTTCACTTCTCATTAACATGGGCTTTAGTGCATTGGCTATTGGAAATCGCGTGGGACATGAAACGGAAAAAATCACTTATCGTTATGCACATCTGTTTCCTACTGTGCAAAATGAGATGGCTGAGAAACTGGAAGTTGAGAGAATGACGAAGGAGGTATGAAAGTTATGGAGAAGAATTTAGATGCCAAAGGCAGACGGAGAAATCGCAATGTGGGATTTAGAGTATCTGAGGAGGAAGCAAAGCTTTTAGATAATTTAGTGGAATTATCAGGACTTGCAAAGCAGGATTATATTCTGCGAAGATTATTAAATCGAGAGATAGTGGTTCAGGGCAATCCAAAGGTATTCAAGGCTTTGAAGCATCAAATGGCACAGATATACGAAGAATTGGAACGCTTGGAAGCTGTCAGTGGTGATAATGAGGAACTACTGATTACTACCCAAATGGTAGCGAAAATTATGAAGGGAATGGTGAACGAGTATGATGGATAAGACAAAAGAAAAGGTTGCCCATACTCCGGCTGTTGGCGTAGCCGGTGAGCAACCTTCCTATATGTATAACAACACAATTATAGCAGATGCAGTGGATTATGGCAATTTGCAAACCACAGAGGGAGTATCAATGTTTGAAAGAATGGGTGGGCAGTATGAAGAAAGAGATGGAATCTTATATCCACTCATTTCTATGGAAGAAGAGCATGTCGATGTGGGGAAGTATGGACTTCTTTGGATGGAATATATGAAATCTGAGTATCTGCAGAGATATGTTAGCCTGAAAAGATGTTGCAGATTAAGAGAGAAAGCTTCAGAAGTAAACGAAGAAGCGTATAGGATTCTTGATGAGATTACAGATAAATATCTAAAAGGCAAAGTGGAACATTCAGATTCTACAATGGAAATGTGGAAGCTTAGAGAACAAGCCAGGATGATGGCAGAAGAGATAATTTTTGCTGAAATTGTAAATCAATTTCATTAAAAGATTGAATAATATATCAAGGAAAGAGAGGCAATTATGACAGAAAAAAGAAATATAAACTACTACGCAGTTGATGGACTTATTATGCAGGGAGAGCATGTGGATGTAAACGTGCCGATTAAAATAGCATTAGATCATGGATGGAGCTCTATAAAAGGAGAACACATTTTTATGGAGAATCTTGTCACACAGGTAGATTATACGCCGCTTACTAATAACGGATTATTAGAGTATCGTGGCAGGAAATATATTATCGGTCAGGGAAGATTAGGAAAGCAGGCAACCAAGACAGAAAACGATAATTATTTTCTCTTGACGCTTGCAGGAATTGCAAAGGAGCTTAACTATCAGAAGCGTGAAAAGACAACGCATGTTGAACTATATGTCGGGGTACCACTTACGATGTTTGGTGCAGAGAGAAAAGCCTTTCGTGAATATCTATGGCACAAGGAACAGCTTTCCTTTAAATTTGAGGGTGTGCATTATTGTTTTTATCTAGATAAGGTGAAAATTTATGCTCAGTGTTATGCGGCGATTGCAAATCGTATGGGAGATATGAACAGGCTTCGATGTGTGGATTTAGGTTCTTGGACAATGGATGTTTTAAGTGTAAAGGATAAGATACCAATGGATAAGGATGCCTACACCTATGAAGTGGGACTTATCACAGCCTTTGAACGAATTAAAAAGGATGGACTTCCAAAAGTGCATTGTGAAATTCCAGAAGAAGATATTACAGATTATATTAAAGGGACTAGTGTAAATGATGAATTTATCCCAATTATTGAAAAGGGATTGCAGGAATATGCTGATAGTGTTGAAGCAAAGCTTAGGGAAATTAAGGTAGATTTGAAACATGAAAATATCATCTATGTGGGTGGTGGTGCCAGTGTGATGAAAAAGTTTGGAAGAACTAAGGGAAGAAATATTCAATATGTAACAGATGTGAAAGCAAATGCAATTGGCTATCGTTATCTTGCAGATAATATCGGATAGGAGGCACTATGAAAAATTCTATTACCTTTCGTTTGAATCCGAAACATGCAGAGGATAGAGAAATTATGGAATGGTTAGATGAAAATGTGGCTGAGGAGGGTGGTCAAACTGCCCTCGTCAAATCAGCATTGCTATCTGTCATTCATGATGATAAAGAAGCGGACTATTATCAGAAAATGCAATATGAAATTCAGAAGACGATATCAAAAGAAAATGAAATGTTTTCGGATACTGTAAAAGAAGTGATACAATCTATGGTAAATCAAATGTTTGCCGGTTCTCTTGCAATGATTGGACAAACTCAGAAACCGTTACAGGCGGCATATCCACAACAATTATACTCGTCTGAAGCTGCATTAGATTCCATAAGTAGTACGACGGAAAAAACACAAGTTGCTGAGGTTAAAGACCTTGAGGCGGATAATTGTAAATCTATGGATGATGATACAAGAAATGCTCTAGGAAGTTTGTTTGATGATGAGGATTAATCAAAAAATAAGAGAAAAACTTATAAAGGTGTTAGCTAGACTGTCTTACAAAAAGGTTCATTGTCAGCCAAAATGTAAGGCAGTTTTTTATTTGAACAATTTGAATCAGACGAAATATCTTACGGGGATTGTCAAGCCGAAGAGTGAAAAATCCGGCTTAAAAAGCTGGATTTTTTAGCTCACAGGCGGGGATAGCTGGGGTTTGGGGATGCAATCCCCAACAAGTTCTGCCCTGTGTACACACAGGGCGGAACTTGCTCTACTAATAGCGACTTTAATGGAGCACCCGCCGGCTTTAGCCGGATTTCATCAGGGAATGAAAGAGTTCTTATAGAAAAAGATGCAATGGCTATTGGAAGATTTCAATAGGAAATAGAATATAGGTGATTTCTGTAAGACAAAGCGTTTAACAAATTTGTCCATATGCACCACTGGCGAATAGCCGTTTTGTGGTGCAGGAATATTTCACGGTTTACGATATCCACGAAACGCAGTGGAGTGTATCACGAGCGAAGCGAGTTATCCGTGAGTGACCATAGGGGAGCGAGCGTATAACCGGAGGGAGGAGCAACAGCGACGGCGAAAAATATTGCCGTATCCGGCATTAATAAAATTGTAACTGTTAAATAAGCAGAAAAAGTGAAATGACTTTAATGTCTGCACCATCAATGGAAGGAGAATTGTAAATTATGATAAAAGACACAGATAAAAAGAAAGAAGCCATGACACGTATCGAGATGCGTATATCCAAAGAGGATAAGGCAATCATTGAGCAAAAGGCAAGAAAGACAGGTCTTACCACATCGGAGTTTATCAGGAGAAGTGCTCTTGGAAGACGTCTTCTGTGTTATGGAGATACCACACTTTTACAGGAATATTCTATGCAGCTTGGTAAGATTGGTTCGAATTTGAACCAGATTGCAAGGTGTTTCAACCATGGATTTATATCGGATAGTCTTAGAGGCGAAGTTAGAGAGGCTTGTAGGGAGCTTTTGAATTTGAAGTTTCGGATTTTACCGGCACTTGAGGATGTAGCCTGTGGCAAGAAATATCAAAAGAAAACAAAAAGTACAGCAAGCGGCAAAGAAAGTGGGTGATTAAATGGCTATATTAAAGCATATTCCGGTTAAAAACCGTTATTATTCATCGGCTGTAGAATACCTAACCTGTCAGTTTGATGAATACACCAACAAACCGATTCTCGATGAAAAGGGAAGGATTATGGAACGAGCAGAATATCTGATTGAGGGTGTGAACTGCGAGGTGGATACTTTTGGAGCAGAATGTATTGAGACGAATCGGTTCTATGGTAAAAATAATGCAGTGAAGGATGTCAAAGCACATCATTATATTATATCTTTTGATCCCACAGATTATATAACGATGGAAGAAGCACTTGCATTCGGAAAAGAATGGGTATCTGTCTTTGCTCCAGGGCATCAGGCGGTGATTGCAGCGCATCCGGATGGTCATCATGGCAGCAAAAATATGCATGTCCATATTGTGCTAAATTCCGTGAGGAAATATGTAGGGAAACAGGAGCCGTGGCACTATAAGCCCTGTGAATGGAAGCAGGGATGTAAGCATAGAAGTACAGGAAAAATGATGCATTATGCTAAAAAGTGGGTAATGAAAAAATGTCTGATTCAGGGATACGAGCAGGTGGATCTCCTTACGAAAAAGCATCGTGATGATTATTGGGTAGAAAAACGATTAATGAAATCCAATGCTAAGGATGGTTTTGGAACGACTTCCAATAAAGAGCTGATACGAAATACCATTGATAAGTTTATACCGGCGGTAAAATCATTTGATCAGCTGGTGGAATGTCTGATCAATATATATGGTTGGGAGATTCGTGTAACAGATAAAACAGTAACATTTACTATGCCGGATATGAAGCGGGGTATCCGTGGCAATAAGCTTGGAGATGGATATGGAAAAGCAGAACTAATGGAACGAATTGATGTTGCTATCAAGGAGAAGGCTGTTGCAGAAGCTAAGAGGATTGCAGAAGAAAAGGCAAGAGAAGAAGCCAGAATTGAAGCAGAACGAAAGGCGATGTCTGAAAGAGCAGAGCAGAAGAGAAAAGAAGAACTGTCACAGAAAAAGAGAAAATTGGCATTTGAACGAAATGGTATTCAATTTGAGTATTTTATGGCAAATTCTAATTCGGATGATTGGAATTCAGATTATGCGAAGTATCTGATGGCAGAGAGGATTACTGATTTTGATGCTAAAAGCATTGAAGAGTTGTCGAAACCGATTTTAACAAAGGAAGAATTCGAACGAAAGCAGATTGAAGAGCAGCAGAAAGAAATTTGCAAGAAGGCGCATGAATTATGGAATGATACTCTCAATAATATTGATGGGTTAGTATATCCTCACAAGTGGGAATATCTGAACTATTTAGAAGAGATAAGGTATCGAAAGGCTTCTACACTTACCTTACAACAGGTAAAAGAGCCAATTCTATTTTTTGAGGAATTCAATGAAATGATGGAACGTGAAAGTGCTAGGCCTGTGGAAGCAGTTGGAAACGTTCATGATGCTGTAGTGGTAAAGGATGCAGAAGAAATAGAAGAAACAATTGGAATTGAAAAGAATCCTACAGAAGATCTTGAGGTTCAGGATATTTCAATACTGGAATCAACAGTAGAAGAGGTGGCGGTCATGGAACCGGTTATTGAAAGACCATTAACTATCGGGGAAAGGGCAAAAGAAATATCAACAGTTATTCGTAATGATTATGGCAGATATGATAATGTGCCAGTAAAGGTGAAAGCAGAGCTATTCCAATTTTCTGTTGATGATTTTGAAGCGGATATGAAACTGCATTCATTGATGTTAAAAGAGCTTAATGTGAGAATGTATAGTTCGGAATTGTATGATGATTATATGAGTATTGTAGATGCAACGGACAAGAAGAAGTTGGGTGAACTACAGAAAGTTGATCAGTATAGCAAAGCGAAAAGGTGGAATCAGAGCAGATAAGGAATTTTTGGACAGATAATTTATATGAATTATCTGTTTTTACATACGAGTTTTAACATATCTTAAATGTAAGTATCAATTGAAAAATTAACTGATTTGTGTTAATATAGCTAGTACAATAAGAAACTAAAAATATAGCTAGGAGATAAATATGGATTATACGTATTCTGACAAAGACATAATTTTGGAAATAGAACAATATATGAATGACAAAGGTGAAGCTTTAATTTCAAGAATGAAATATATAATAGACAAATTTGAAGTGTATAAAACAAAAAAACAGAAGAAGATTTCAAAATGGAATTTACTCCGGTTTTGATGGATGTGGCAAATGCTATTGGTGTTGAATTTAATCCTAAATATGAAAAATATGTAAAAAGTGGAAGAATGGATTGCTTTTATAATTGTATTGATTTGGAATATAAAGTACCAGGTGCAATCGAACCCCAAAATGTATATTTTGCTCGTAAATCAATGAATGATTCTTATTTAGAAGAAGTTCACAGACAAATTGAAGGATATTCTATAAAAGAAAAAGTAGATAAGCGGAAAATACTTGGGATTATTTTTGATGGCAAACGTATAATATATACATATTATTTGACAACTGATTGGCATAATTCTGTACCACAGGAAGTTAATGAAAGTTCTATGGAAAAGTTTCTAAAGAGACTTTTTTCTTCTAATATTAAAGGAAAAGCAGTATGTGTATCTAATTTGATTGAAGATTTTGGGGTTGATTCGGAACTCTCAAAATCAATTGTAAAGTGTTTTTATAACAAGTTAAATGAATGTGAGAATTGTAAAACAAAAATAATGTTTGAACAGTGGAAATCTTTATTTAGAGAAGTATCTGGATATAATGAAGAAACTTTGAAGTTGGATATTGGAGAAATTGTTGAAACATATAATTTTACACGTTCGAATATTGTAATAGATCATCTTATATTTGCAATTCAGACATATTATGCAATGTTTATCAAATTGTTAGTAACAGAAATGCTTAATCAGAAAAAAATGAAGGTGAATATAAATACGCAGATGAATTTTTCGTCTAAGGATTGCGCATATAAAGAGTTGCAAAATATAGAAAATGGGCAATTGTTTGTCCAGTTTGGCATCAATAATTTTATAGAAAATGATTTTTTTGGCTGGTATTTGGATGAATGGGATACGGAGATATATGATGAAGTAAAACAGCTTTTAAGAAAGATAGGTGATTACAATTTCTATGAAACCACAAATCTAGATGATAGTGGTTCTCAAGATTTATTAAGAAAATTGTATAATTATCTAATGCCAAAATCTTTGCGTCATGCATTAGGAGAGTATTATAGTCCAGACTGGTTGGCCCAGAGAACATATAATGAAGTGGGAATTAATGGCGATATACAAAAGAGTATATTAGATCCAACGTGTGGATCTGGGACATTTATCGTTATTGCAATAAAAAAAATGATAGAAACAAATAAAGGAAAAATGCCAGATGAAGAGTTATTAAAACATATTATTGAAAATGTTCATGGCTTCGACTTAAATCCCTTAGCTGTAATAACTGCAAGAGCAAATTATTTGTTAGCATTAGGGGATTTGATTAATGATACATCATGTGATATTGAAATTCCAATTTATCATTGTGATGCAATGCTTACTATATTGGAGGAGAACAGAGAGGATCATTATGTAAAAAAAATAGCTACTAGAGCAGGAATTTTTGAAATACCCAAAGAATTTTGTGTTCATAAAACAAGTTTTTTTAGCTTGTTGGATGAATTAAGAAAAGGAATAATAAAGCAGAAAGATTTTGAAAAAGAACTTTGGATAGAAATATCAAAGAAATTCAAGGTGGATGCGCAAGATTTAAAATTAAAGGAACTAACGTTAAATTTTTATCAACAATTAGCAATATTAAATAAAAAAGGAATATTAAATGTTTGGTTGCAAATCATAAAAAATGCATTTATTCCACTATTTCATAAGAAAGTTGATTTTTTAATCGGAAACCCACCATGGGTCAACTGGCAAACACTACCAGAAGATTATAGGGAGAGTATTCACAAACATTGGTATGAATATAAAATTTTTGATTTTACAGGATTGAAAGCTCGGCTAGGAAATGCACATGATGATATATCTGTTCTTTTGACATACGTGGTTATGGATAATTTCTTAAAAGATAATGGAACACTTGCATTTATAATTAACCAAAACCTACTTCAAGCGTATGGAGGAGGAGAGGGATTTAGAAAGTTTTTGATTAAAGGTAATACTCCAGTAAAAGTTATTAAAGTTGATGATTTTGTTTTGGTTGAACCATTTTTGTCTCTAGGGGCAAGTAATAGAACAGCAGTTATATATATGAAAAAAGGAGAAAAAACAATATATCCTGTTCAATATAATAAGTGGTATAAATTAGAAAAGGGTATAATTGATGCTGAAGATACATTAATGTCTGTTTTGACCAAAGTAGATTTTACTTCGTTAATAGCAGAACCTGTAAATAATATTTATAATTCGTCTTGGATGATTGGAACGGAAGAACAATTAGAGATTTTTTCAAAAATGCAGGGTAAATGTAATTATTTGGCGAGAAAAGGTGTTGATACAAGTGCGAATGGAATCTATTGGATTGAAGTGTTAGACAAACTACGAGGAAAAGTTATTATCAGGAATACGCCAGAGAATAGTAAAAAAGCAATACCTCAATTTAATGGTGCAATTGAAGAAAAATATCTTTATCCGTTAGTACGAGGAAAGGATATTCACAAATGGAAATATGTTACGCCTTATAAAGTGATAATTCCATATGAAGAGAATATGAAAAAGCCGGTGAGTAAAGATACTTTGCAATCAGAAAGTGAGAATTTGTATAAGTATTTTTATGATTCAAATTTTAATCCTAATTCTGAAATGTTTTTGCAGATTTTAACATCAAGAGGTATTTATAAGAAACATTATGAAAATGTTAATGTTCCAGAATATGTTTTATATAATATAGGAGAATATACTAGTGCACCATATAAAGTGGTTTGGAAAGCATTGGCTTCAAAAGGAATGGAGGCATGTGTTATTTCTTCTGAAAAGGGAAAATTAATTATACCAGATCATAACAATGTAATGGTTCCTTTTGAAGATAGAGAAGAAGCATACTATTTTTGTGCTATTGTCAATTCTAAACTAATTGGAGAATTTATTGATTCATATATATCATGGTTTAAATCTAATCATATATTGGAGAATATTAGTATTCCAAATTTTATTCCGGAAAATTCTGTTCATCATAGATTAGCTGTACTTGGAGAACAAGCACATGTTGAAGTGGAAAATAAAAATAAATTAAAGAAGATTGAAGAGGAGATTGAAAGAACAGTAAAATTATTATTTTTGTAGGTTTGAAGAAGGGTATATGGCTGGAATTGATATTTATATGATTTTAGTAAGATTGTGTAGAATATTTGAATGATGAATTTGATAAAGGAGTGACTCCGAATGATATATATATATACAGAAAAAAAAGATTCCAAAGACTGGATACTTCAAAACGACTTGTATTTCAATTTGAATACAAGTAATGAAGAAATGTCCTCAAATGAAATAAATCTCATTCAGCAAGTAGATGAGGCAAAGTTGACACCAGATAAGCATATTGAAACAAAATATGGTTTAGGTACAATCCGTAATTTGTCATCTGGCTGCAAGACATTACTTAATATTGTAAAGCATCCTGATAAGGTGGTGAATGTAGAAGAATGTGGTCCGAATGTGCTTAAAATAATTTTTACTATGGATAATATAAAGATTTATATGTCCAGACCATCGCTTTTTGATATCCCGGATGATGTGCAAATCAGATTCAATGATTCTGATATAGTGACCGGAGGGAGAGGATATAATGCCTGGTGGGGCAAGGAGTATGAAAGGAGAGAAGCAGATGATCTATAAGAATATTACATTTAAAGCAGATCCATTTTCATACAATCTGGAATTTGACGATAGAATAACTCTTGTTGGCGGAAATAGCGGTACCGGTAAAACAGTGCTTTATGAAATGTTAGAAGATCTACGATTAACTAATGAATACAAAGCTATAAAATTGTTTAATTACAAATCAGATAATTTCTCAGAATCGATTGAACAGTGCAGAGATAGTTTTATTGTAGTCGATAATGCAGATAATTTGATTAATGATGAGGTCAGACGTTTTATTAATTTTGAGCCGTCGAATCAATATATGCTTTTCTTACGAAATTGCGACGGACTAAATGTATCTGATAAGAGTTTTAAGGTGTTGAAGTTTGACAATAATAGGATAACACTGGAAGAGGAGTTGTGATATGAAGTATTTATGGACAGAAGATACCGGCGCAGGACTTCACTTCTGGAAATTGGTTAACCAACTTTTCTTTAATGATGCACTTGTGGTCGAAAGTAAAGAAAGCAATCAGGGCTTATTGGATGCATTGGCAGAGATAGATATGAAAGAGGACGATAAGTATTATATTTCGTTTGACTATGTGGTTGATAATCAGGATATTCGTAATAAGTATCGTATGTTGAAATCAATAACAGATAAGGCAGAGGGAAAGATTATCATTCTGGATATGATTTGTTTTGAATATCTGATTCTTGCTTTTGATAAGCTAGTGGCATGGACAGGCACCGGAAAGACAGATAAAATTAAAATTCGTGAAGAAGTTTTATCAGTGATTGAAAATCATAGAATCAACTTGTCAAAGATTGATGATGAGAAGACATTGCAGTACTTGGCAGGTTTTAAGAGATACTCTACAGAACGGGTGATGAAATCATTGGTGGGTGAATTTACTCAAAATGAGAAGTGGTCCGTTAAGGGGGAACTTATGGGTGAGTGTTGGTATAAGGATTGCTGTGTGTCGGAACATCTAGATAATCTGAGGTGTGGTAAGCCGGAGATTGAGGATGGGAATAAGAAGATGAGGATGTTGATACAGTCGGAAAAAGTGCAGAAAATAATTGGAGAAGTCATTATTTAAATTATATTTACTAACAATTGACAGCTGTATTGTAAAAAAAGGAAGTGAAGATTTGAAGATTACACATGTTAAAATACGCAATTATAGAAATTTAAGGGATATAGATATAGGTTTAGCAGAAACGGTAGCAATTATAGGGGAAAATAATAGTGGTAAAAGCAACTTTTTAAAAGCAATCACGCTTCCTTTTTTGACTGATGATAATACACATATCAGTAAGAAATTATCATGGATTGATATAAACAATGAAACTAGGAAATGCTATTATAAGAAAATTATTCTGAATCAAAATAAAATTAGGAATGATGAGATTACTGTTGAGCAATTTGCAGAATTTTTACCGACAGTAAGTGTTGAAGTGAATATTCAGGCAAGTGGTGCAGAGGAATATTATGTTAAGGATATGTCGTATGCAATCGAAGACGGAGAAATTCAATATGGAATAAAATATGAGTTCGCTCCTAAGAATTGCGCAGACATATTCAGAGTGGTAAAAGAAGTTGTATCTCAGACTGAAATTAACGATGCAAATTTAAAAGAGGTTAAAATGAATCTCTTACCAGTAGAATATTATAATTATTCAATAAAAGTTTCGGATGGTAGCAATGTGTCATATGATACATTGAGAATGTTCAAGTACGAGGCTCTTGAGGCAGAAAGAGATGATTTTTCAAAAACTAAGAATCAGTTGGGCTCAAAATTTTTGGTTGATTTATTGAAAGATAGACTTTCTGATCAGGATAAATTGAAAATAGAAAAAGAATATAGTCATTTCTTTGAGGCACTAAAAGAAATTAGTGATATTAATGATATAATTAACTGGCAAGAAACATCTGAGCTAAAGGGTGCAAAGAAGTTTTTTTCGCACATTAACATTCTGCCTAATATGCCACCAATGCAATCTATTTTAAGTAGTGTAAGGTTGGGATATTCAGAAGAAGAATTGTCAATGCAAGGATTGGGACATCGTAACTTAGTATTGCTGTTTGTGCTGATTAATTCACTGCTTGGAAAGGAAACAGATATTGCTCTGAATGTTTTAACGATAGAAGAACCGGAAGCCCATTTGTGTATTAATAATACAAGATTGATGGTAAGTTTTTTAAAAGCATTTACGGATAAGAATAAAACTGTGCAGTTGTTTTATTCCACACATAGTACTGAATTCATTAACAAGATGAATTTAAAAAATGTGGTGGTTTTACATAATGGAAAAGCTTACTCATTTGCAGATGAATTAGAGGATGAAGATTTTGCATATTTAGCAAAGAACCCTAATTTGGATCTTTTTAAACTATTTTTCTCTAAGAAATGTATTTTGTTTGAGGGAATATCGGAAGAATTATTAATTCGTTCTTATATTGACTCAAAAGAAACATTAAGTGACATTGAAGTGCTGTCATTTCATAAAGGGTTTAAAAAAATAATGAATGTTTGGAAAAAAGTCAATGAAGGTTCTGGCAATAAATTGGGCATTATTCGTGATTATGATAATCAATCTAACGCTAAGAAGCAACATGATAAATATAATGATGATAAGGAAATATGTGTTAGAACGACCGAGTATTATACTTTAGAACCGGAAATTGTAAATACGGGTGACAACTATAAGATATTGAAGAACAAATATGGAGATGTTTTCGGTTGGAATGATATGACAGATGATCAGCTTACAGAAGCGTGGAAAAATGCAAAAGCAACTGATATGTTTACGATTTGTAAAGATTTAGCTAGTGGAGAATTAGAAGGTTTTCAAATGCCAAAACATATCCAAGATGTTATAGATTTTCTTTCACAAGAGTCAGAAGAGGTGTTATAAAGTGGAAATAAATATAGCAGGTGCAGGAGCAGGAAAGACTACAAAGATGTCTGATAAAATAATACTTCTTCGTAATCAAATTGATGCGGAAAAGAAAATATTTTGCGTTGCATTTACTAATAGTGCCGTAGATTGTATTCGTAGAAAGCTGTGCGAACATTATGTACAAATTCCGGAAAACATAATAGTGAGTACGATTCATTCGTTTTTGTATAGGGAAATAATAAAGCCATATTATCATTTACTTTATGGAAAGAAATATGAAAAAATTTCTATTGCAGAATTACCACAAGACGTAAAGTATAAAAATGCAAAGATTAAAAGACTTGATGATATGAATGTACTTCATCAAACAGTAATTCCTGAACATGTTAAATGGGTATTGTGTAAAAAATCAAAGGATACAAAAAATATAAAAGATGGGAGACAAATAATTAAAAATGCAATTGTAAAATATTGTGGTGCAATCTGTATAGATGAAGTACAGGACATAGATAAGCATATGCAAGAAATTATAGAAGAATTAAGTGGAATGGAAATCCAAATGATACTGATGGGAGATCCGAAGCAAGATTTAAAAGGATTTAAATGCTTAAGAAACCTTATGTCTATATACGAACAAAATGTTAGATATATATCAGAATGTCATAGATGTCCGCAATTACATTTAGAACTGTCAAATCGTTTGGTAGATAAAAATGAAAAGCAGAAATCTGAAAAGGACTCCGGTCAATTATCAGTATATTATGAAAATGAAATTGATTGCCACACATTAATTGAAAGACAAAAATATGATTTGATGTATATATCCCAGAAGCAAGGGGGGTATGAAACACACGACTACAAGAAGAATAACATAAGAGAGAATTTAGCGGAAGAGCTTGAACCATTGCTGTTTGAGAATCATCCAACCAAAGATGCTCAGACAGTTAAAAAAGTAGCGTATTATTATGCTGGGAAGATGATTGAAAAGTACAGGAATACGGGAATGGTGGTAGTATATAAATAGTACAAAGTAAAGATGACTTCTTCCAATAGATGATATAAAATTAATATATGGAGGAAGAACATTATGGCAAAAGGTACACAATATTCAAAACAATTCAAAGAGGATGCTGTCCGTTACAGAAAAGATCATCCTGAACTGACCGTTCAAAAAGCTGCTGAGAACCTTGGGATCAGCGAGTCTGCATTAAAAAACTGGATGAAGGCAGCCAGAGAAAATGAAGATTCTGTCCCCACACGCGGAACAGGTAATTATTCCAGTGATGAAGCCAAAGAAATTGCCCGTCTTAAAAGAGAACTGCGAGATACTAAGGATGCCCTTGAAATATAAAAAAAAGCAATCGGTATCCTGGGAAAATAACAGAAGCTATTTATACTGCCACTTCAGAATACACCACAGAGGTGGCAGAACTGCCACAGAAACACCGGGTTTCTGTTAGCGGGGTACTGAAAATATTAGGTGTTTCACGCTCTGGATACCGTGCATGGAAGCAACGTGTCCCATCGGTTTCTGAAAAGCATCGTGATCATATCAAGGATGCTATCAAACAGATCTATGATGGATCGCATCAGAACTATGGTGCACCCAAGATCACAGAAATGCTGCACAGGCAGGGGGAATCTATTGCTGAAAAAACGGTAGGTAATTATATGCGCCAAATGGGGATCAAAGCGCAATGGGTAAAACCATATACAGTAACAACAATCGATTCTGATTTCAACAGTGAACTGCAAAATATCCTTGATGAGCAGTTTAATCCTTCAAGGCCGGACGCTGTATGGGTATCTGATATCACGTATATATGGACATACAATGGATTTGTGTATCTGACAAGCATAATGGATCTTTACTCAAGGAAAATCATAGCATGGGTACTCAGTCAGAGTCTTGAAGCAATCCATGTAGTAGAATGTGTAAACAAAGCGAAGCAGATGCGAAATGTCACCTCGCCGCTTGTGTTTCATAGTGACAGAGGTATACAATTCGTATCCCAGGCATTCCAGAAAGTAACAGAAGGAATGATAAACAGTTACTCAAAGAAAGCATACCCATGGGATAATGCATGCATAGAATCCTTTCATTCACTATTAAAACGAGAATGGCTGAACCGCTTTAAAATATTTGATTATAAACATGCATACCGCCTTGTTTTTGAGTACATAGAGACATTTTATAATACAGTAAGGATTCATAGTCATTGTGGATATCTTTCGCCTGATGAGTATGAAAAACAATACAGGAATAAACTATTAGAGCTGGAGCAAAAACTTGCCGGCTAAGTATGCTGGCAAGATGGAAAAAAGTCATTCTTAATTTGTACTTTTTCTTGACATAGGATCAGAAAGAAAAAAGATGCAATGGCATTACTGAGCAAGTGCGAAAAAATAGATTCAAGAAGATATGGCATTATCATAAATATTTTTGAAGACGAAAGTCCAATAAAACAAGAAGATAAGATTTTTGTAAAATCAATAGACTACATAAAGGGAATGGAGGGGGAGAAGTGTTTATTCATTCTCACAAATGACTTGGCAGCATATTTATTTAACGATAATAATACCGAGGCGAATAAGACGAAGAATAAGCTTTATGTAGCCCTTACTCGTTCGTTAAATGAATTGTCGATATACATATTAAAAGAGGTTGAGAATAAATACACAAAGAAGAGAATACAGGATTTTTTTGAAAGATATCTTTGAATATAAGATGATAATAAAGGTGGTGATGAGATGTTGGTAGATGAAATATGGGATTTCAAAAGTATTAACATGGGACGCGAGTTAGAGATTTCTGGAGAATTTATATATGAATCAGCAAAGAAAACAATGTCGATAACTGGATTAAATAATCAATATGAGATTAATATCATATTGTATACCGGAGCAGTTGGCATAGAACGGTTACAAAAAATTTATTTGTGTCTTGTTCTACAAAATCCAACTGATAAGGAATCTGTTCCAAAGTGCCTTATAGAACATAACCATCATGAATTAGAAAAAGAAATTGAGAAATATACTACAGAACAACTTTCAAAAAATGGAAGAAGTCTTTTGGGAGTTTTTTCTAATTATTATAATAATTACCGATATGCAAATTATATACCGGGAAAAAATAGCAGTGAGTTGAGAAAGTTATTTATTAGTTTTTTAAAAAAACAAAATGGAAAATTTAATTTTGATGAGCCATGTGCTTTGATCCAGTTTGATGTATTCAAACGTTTTTACATAAATGAATTGGGAAAATTGGCTAGGTATTATTTTGAATTAATAGAACATAAGGCAAGAGATATTAATACGTATACATATGAGATTGACTCGTATTCAAATGCTGCAAGAGTCTTTTTATCAACTCAAAGAAGATCTCTTTATGAGCAGATGGTTATTGAACAAAATTCAATAAAAGAGCTACTGCTCTATATGTATAAGAATAAGCGAGAGTCTGGTGTTTTTAGATTACTGAATGATATGAAATCTTTGGAAATGGATGATGCACTAGTAAATGATTATTTAGCTGATTTATGTGAGGGAAAAGTCAATAATTGGTTGATAGATTATGTAGACGAGTTGTATGAAGAAATGGAAGACATAAAGAAAAGAAAAGAAAAGAGCGTAAGGAATTATTGGCATTGATTGGAAATAGATCGGTTTTGTTTGATTTTGATGATTTTGAAGATGATGAAAATGAATCATACCACAAGAATATGTTTGAAAGCGACGATATTGAGGGAGGAGAGAATTTGTAGTTGCAAAAAATGAAAATTAACTTGTCATTCAGGTATCATCAAGTTATAATATTCCCATGGCAACAGTTTGGCAACAACCATTCAGTAGGTCAAAATAAATAGTGTAATTGATATATAAATATGCCCCATACTCGACCGAAATTTAAATAAAATAAGTTAAGTGATGTTTGGGTCATAAAGAGTTTGAGTAGCTTGAAAAATGAGACTGTGAGAAAAAGTCTGTAAATAAGATTCTTCTATGATATGCAAGGGTGGT
>ERZ827498.1292-NODE-1292-length-28573-cov-9.129532_pt1 | contig 28573 bp, 24 predicted proteins | sample MGYA00519865_ERZ827498 | MGnify/ENA primary metagenome ERZ827498 (study PRJEB31778, sample SAMEA3449328) | human gut metagenome | biome: human gut; feature: human-associated habitat; material: faeces | place: United Kingdom | collected 2010/2012 ...
CCTTCCATTTGTCCTTATCCTGCTCTGGCAACTGCTCCTTCATCAGGGAAATCAGATAGCATACCCGTATCTTTTCCCTTGGCTTTATTTTCAGTACACACTGACAGGGATGCAGATTCATGCAGGCATAGAAATCCGGTGCGGTAATGTCTTCAAATTGTTCCCCTGCACAGACTTCATGAATGATGGAAAGCAGTTTCATGCTGAAATATTCAGGCAATCCGGCTGTTGTAGCCGTAGCCGATGCGGTTGCCGTTTCAGTTTCCGGCTGGCTGTCTGTACGGCTCTGCCTGTCTGCTTCGTTCGGCTTGCTTTCTTCGTCCGGAACATATTTGGACAGGATGCCCAAGAAGTGTACGCTAAGCAGGTAGATGTCATCACAATGGTTTTTCATGTATTGCCGGGCCTCTTTCCAGAGAAGGGTTTGCTGCTCATAAAGATGGTCCAGCTGGGCTTTCTCCTTTTCATATTCAGCCTTGCAACGCTCATATTCTCTTTCCGCCAGCTTTTCCTCTTCGGGTGTATGCTCTCGGTAGCCGATGGAATCATAGCGGTTGTTGGCTTCGTTCATCGGTTTGCGCAGCCTGTTTACCACTTCCATCTCTTCCTTGATGGTTTCCTTGTAGCTGTCTGCGTATTGGTAGCATACACGTATGATCACTTCGTCATGGAGAAGGCGGTAAGATTCATAAAGCCGTGTGTATTCTCTTACTTCCTTTTTCAGACTTTTCAGCAGCAGGGTACATGGTTCTGGCGGTGTATGAAGCACCAGTTCAAGGATAGCTCGCTCAAAAGCCTTTATATCGCTCCATTCCGAGTAGAAATCAACGATGAATTTCTGCTTTTCAAAAGAGAAAGTATGGCTTACAATCCAGTCTTTGCTGATTCTGTTCAGTTCTCCGTATTGGGGTATGAGGGTTGTTATTTCCTTTTCCATGCTGTCTGTGTATTATAGTTGGTTAAACTTGTTCATCGCATTAGCCTTAATATCATCCGCTATGTCAATGTAGGGTTTCATAGCCTTGTAGTCGCTGTGCCCCGTCCATTTCATGACCACCTGTGCCGGGATTCCGAGAGCCAGCGCATTGCAGATGAATGTCCTTCTTCCTGCATGGGTACTGAGCAAAGCGTATTTGGGTGTGACTTCATCAATACGTTCATTTCCCTTGTAGTAGGTTTCCCGTACAGGCTCGTTGATTTCTGCCAGTTCGCCCAGCTCTTTCAGGTAATCGTTCATCTTCTGGTTGCTGATGACGGGTAGAGCCATGTAATTCTCGAAATGGATGTCCTTGTATTTGTCCAGTATGGCTTTACTGTATTTGTTCAGTTCAATCGTCAGGCTGTCGGCAGTCTTGACTGTGGTTATTTCGATGTGGTCGGATTTCACATCGCTTCTTTTCAGATTGCGAACATCCGAATACCGCAAACTCGTAAAGCAGCAGAACAGGAAAACATCACGCACACGCTCCAGGTATTGCTTATCCTTGGGTATCTGGTAGTCTTTCAGCTTATTCAGTTCATCCCAAGTCAGGAAGATTACTTTTTTCGAGGTGGTTTTCAGTTTCGGTTTGAATGTATCGTATGCAATGTTCTGATGATGTCCTTTTTTGAAGCTCCAGCGCAGGAACCATTTGAGGAATCCCATTTGCTTGCCGATGGTGCTGTTTCTCATATCCTTGGTATCACGCAGAAAGTTGACGTATTCGTTCAATCCAAACTCGTCGAAATAGTTGAACGTTGCATCCTCCTTGAACTCTTTGAGGTGGTTCCTCACTGCTGCAAATTTCTCATAGGTGGATGCCGTCCAGTTATTCTGGTTACCGCACTCTTTTACAAACTCATCGAACACCTCCCAAAAGCTGACAGGGATTTCTTCCGGCTGTTCTTCGCTGGTGTCTTTCATTCTCATGTTGAAAGCTTCCTTCAACTGTTGGGTCGTTGGCATGACCTCCTGCACCTCAAATTCCTTGAAAATATTCTGGATTTCGGCATAGTATTTCAGCAAGTCCGTATTGATTTCGGCTGCACTTTGCTTTAGCTTGTTGGTACATCCGTTCTTTACCCGCTGCTTGTCTGCATCCCATTTGGCTACGTCAATCCGGTAGCCCGTTGTAAACTCGATGCGTTGGCTGGCAAAGATGACACGCATACGGATGGGTACGTTCTCTACGATTGGCACACCGTTCTTTTTCCGGCTCTCCAATGCAAAAATGATGTTGCGCTTGATATTCATAATTGGGTGCGTTTGAAATTCTACACCCAAATATACACCCAATTATTGAGATAGCAAAAGACATTTAGAAACATTTACTTTTACTCTATATTGTAATTTACACTTGATTATCAGTCGTTTGCAGTTTTATGATATTCTGTGAAAGTATAAGTTCGAGAGCCCCTCTCTCCGCAGATAACCTTAATTATTAAGGCCTTACAAATAAGACACCCAAAAAGGAATCCGTTTTTCGGGACTTTTCGGGTGTTTTACTTTTGTCTGCCGCTAAAATCGCTGCGGCATGGAGATTTTCCTCGAAGAGTTCCATTCGTACCGCATACGGCGGTCGGTACGAAATGAGCGGAACGAGACAGCGCTTTTGTTCCGCCAAAGAAACGACATCATCCGTGCGGGAAACATATGCCAATCTTCCTTGCCGAAATCCATACATCCGTTCCGCACAAAACAACCGGCAGGAACCTTCATCGAAAGATGTATCCTGCCCGCTGACGGTGTTTTTCCGCTGCTATCGGACACGCGCCAGAGCCAAACGCATCACTCCATGATTTCGGCCAGCGCATCCACCAGCGCGTCGATATCCTCGTCGGTAGTATCCCATGAGGTCACGAACCGCACTTCGTCGGCGGCCTCGTTCCACACGTAAAAGAAGTAGCGTTCGGAAAGCCGTGCGATAACCGTACGGGGCATGGCGATAAAGAGCTGGTTCGTCTCCACCGGCTGGGTGAGGCGCAGTTGCGGGAAGCGGGCCAATGCCGCAGCCAGGCGGCGGGCCTGCCGGTTGGCATGCTGTGCATTACGGAGCCACAAACCGTCGAGATAAGGGATGAACTGGGCCGACAGGTAACGCATCTTGGAGGCCAGTTGTGCCGACTGTTTGCGGTAATACTTGATGTCGGCAGCGACCTCCTCCCTGAAAGCCACGACAGCCTCCCCCATCATCATTCCGTTTTTCGTCCCGCCGAGGCTGAGAATGTCCACCCCGGCATCTACGGTGACCTCGCGCATGGTACACCCCAGCGCCGCACAGGCGTTGGCCAGACGTGCCCCGTCCATGTGAAGCTTCATGCCGTGGGCGTGGACGAGCGAGGCGATAGCCCGCACCTCCTCCACCGTATAGAGCGTACCGAGCTCCGTAGCCTGCGAAATATAGACGGCGCCGGGCTGCGCATGGTGGCAGTCACCGAAGTGCTGCAAATGGGGACGAAGCAGGTCGGGCGTCAGTTTGCCGTCGGGCGTGGCGACCGCGATGAGCTGACACCCCGTCATTCGCGCCGGAGCGTTACACTCATCCACGTAGATATGTGCCGTAGCGGCACACAGGATGCTGTGAAACGACCGCGTCACCGCCTGCAGCGCCACACTGTTGGCCCCCGTTCCGTTGAACAGGAAAAAGGGACGGGCCTCCTCCCCGAAGACCTGCCGTACACACTCCGCGGCCCGTTCGGTCCAGCGGTCGTCGCCGTACCCGGCTGCATGGTCGCGGTTCGCCTCGATAATGGCGGCCATCACCTCCGGATGGACGCCCGAATTGTTATCGCTCGCAAAACTCCTCATAGTCCGTATCGTTTTTAACGGTGCAAATATACGCCGATATGCCTGCGGATATTCCGCCCCGTCTCTTTTTCGGAACAAGGCGCAGAACAAGACACGCCGACCGGAAAACACACGCCCGCAGCCGAAGCCGCAGGCGTACGCAATCATCCGGGAAGGCAGTCGTTCCGGTTGCCGGTATCCGTTAAAACCCGATTCCGCTGATGTAGCCGTAGAGGTTGCTCACAACACCCGAAGCAAGTATCCCGACCGTACAGAATACGAGGCTCGCCCTGTTATAACCGTCCGTACGAAGACGTTCCGAAATGCCGCCTTCCGGAGCGTTGATGAACATGGCCTTGATTATCCTCAGGTAGTAGTAGAGCGATACTACCGTGTTGACCAGCGCAATGAAGACCAGCAGGTAATCCCCCTTCGCCGCAGCTGCCGCGAAAATGAAAAATTTACTGAAGAAACCGCCGACCGGAGGGATACCCGCGAGCGAAAAGACCGCGAGCATCATCACCAAGGCGAGTTTCGGATTGGACTTATACAGTCCGTCGTAAGCGCCGATGTCCGTACGGCCGCTGTGGTTTTCGACGGAAGCGATGACACCGAACGCCGCCATGTTGGCGAAGAGGTAGACCAGCACGTAGTACACTACGGCGGAGAGTCCCTCCGGCGTACCGTGCAGCACGCCGAGCATGATGTACCCCGCCTGCGAAATGGACGAGTAGGCAAAGAAACGTTTGATGTCCCGCTGACGGATGGCGAACAGGTTGCCCACCACAATGGTCGCCACCGTAACCACCCACAGGATATAGTACCAGATACGACCGATGTTGCCGAATACATGATGCAGCGTCAGCAGCAGCACGAAACAACCCGCCGCTTTGGAAACTACCGAAAGGTAGGCTGTGGTAGCCGTAGGTGCCCCTTCATAGACATCGGGAGCCCACATATGGAAAGGCACGAGCGAAATCTTGAAAGCCAGTCCGGCAAAGAAGAAGACGAATCCCAACACCGTCATGAAATCGGCGCTCACCAGCGGCTGCATGTCGGCGAAATACATCGTCCCCATCGCACCGTAGAGATATGAGAGGCCGAACATCATGATACCCGACGAGAGCGTGGACATCAGGATGTATTTCGCTCCTGCCTCGGCCGATTTCTCCCGGTACTTGTTGTACGCCGCGAGGCATGCCGTCGGCAGCGATGCCATCTCGATACCGATATAGAGCAGCATGAAGTTCCCGGCGGAGACCATCAGATACATGCCCAGAAGCGTGGCGAGCGTGATGACGTAATACTCCCCCTCGCGGATGGCCGTCTCCCGGCCCCGCAGCCATTCGCCGGCCTGCATGAAGACTACGAGCGTACCGAGATTCAGGATATTTTTCATCAGCACCGTAAGCCGGCTCGTGATATACATTCCCCCGAAGGCGCTCCCTTCGGGCAGACAACAGAAGAATCCGGCCACGGTATGCAGTGCGAAAAGGACAATCGCCAGCGGCCGGAACCACCGCATCGCACGCGTTTCGCCGGCGAATATATCGAACAGGAGCAGTACCACGAACACGGCAAGCAGACCGAGCTCCTGGCGCATTACCAAGAAATTACCCAAATCCATACGCTAAAAGAGGTTTAAATGTTCCATTATCGGTCCGAGGCTCTCGTAAATCAATCCCTGCGCACCGGAGGGCCACACGCCTACCGCCACGATGCAGGCGATGAGCGCCACGGCCGAGAAACGCTCGTACCAGTGCGCATCGTCCAGCTTCAAGTGGTCGGGATTCTGCACCGGACCGTAGAGTATCTTGCCGACCGTACGCAGGATATAGACGGCCGTCACCACGATGGAGGTCGCCGCCAGTATCGTCAGTACGCGGCGCAGCAGGTCGGCATGTTCGAACGAACCGATGAAAACGGTCATTTCGGCCACGAACCCGCTGAATCCCGGCAGGCCGAGCGAAGCGAAACCGGCTATCACGTAACAAACCGATGCGAAGGGCATGATACGCATCAGGCCGCCCATCTCGCGGATGTCGCGCGTGTGGGTGCGGCCGTAAATGACGCCTATCAACGAAAAGAACAGGGCCGTCATCAAGCCGTGAGAAAGCATCTGAAGCACCGCGCCGGTCATGGCCGTCCGGTTAAGCATCAGAATGGCGAAGAGCACGAGGCTGCAGTGGCTCACCGACGAATAGGCGTTCATGTACTTCAGGTCGGTCTGCACCACCGCGCCGTAGGCGCCGTATACCACCCCGATACCGGTAAGGATAAGGAATATCCACGACAGCTCCTGCGCCGCCTGCGGCATCAGGAATATCGCCACACGGAAACAGCCGTAGCCGCCCAGCTTCATCAATACGCCGGCATGCAGCATCGAGACCGAAGTCGGCGCCGCGGCATGGCCGTCGGGCGACCACGTATGGAACGGAAAGAGCGCCCCGAGCACTCCGAAACCGATAAATGTCAGGCAGAATATCCAATACTGATGATTCATGGGAATACTGAGCTGCGAAATCTCCATGATATTCATCGTGGTCGCCCCGGCGGTGAAGTAGATGCCGAGAATCCCCGTCAGCAGGAAGGCCGAACCGCCCATGAGCATCAGCGTCAGCTTCGTGGCGGCATAGACCTTCTTTCCGGTACCCCATACCCCTATCAGCAGAAACATCGGGATGAGGGCTATCTCGTAGAACATGAACATCGTGAAGAGGTCGAGCGAGATGAAATAGCCGAAAACGCCCACCGCCAGCAGGCTGTACCACACGAAGAAATCGCGCTCCATGTTCCACGCCGAGAAGACGCCCGCGAAGGCCACGACGGCCGAAAGCAACAGCATCACCACCGAGATACCGTCCACACCCACCGTATAATGGATATTGAACGGCGCATACCATACGGTGTCGCTGCAAAGCAGCATCGCCTCGTCCGACACCGCCCGCTGCTGCAGGAACACGACCGCTACCGCCACCGCGCACACCAGTTGCAGTCCGAACCCCGCCGTGACCACCGTGCGCACGAACCGCTGCCCCTTTCCCGTGAAAAGCGCGAGCAGGGTGAGCAACGGTATGATAACCAATAAAGACAATATATTCATAACCCCGTCAGAATATAAATACACAAACCACGATAACGAGTACCGACCATACGAATACCGCCGCGTAGGTCTGTACACGGCCCGACTGCATTCCCTTCACGGCACGCGACAGGCTCTCCGTCCCCGTTCCGAGGGCATTGATACCGCCGTCTATCGCATGGCGGTCGAACCATGCCACGGGAGCACTCACGCAACGGAACAGAATCTTTTTGGTGACGAACTGCCATGCCTCATCGATATAGAAGCGATGGTAGGCCGCCCGCCAAAAACCGGCCCACTTCGCGGCGACCCGCGCGGCCAGTCCCCGCTCCCGCATATAGAAGCGTGTCGCCACGGCGATACCCGCCAGGCTCACCAGAATGCCGCCGGCGGCAATCGCCCACTCGATGCCGAGCCTGTAAGGGATGCCGTCGCTGCTGACCAGCCGCGAGAAAGGCAGCCAGCCGACCGCGCACGAGAGCAGTGCGAGGAATACCAGCGGCACGAGCATCGAAGCCGGCGCCTCGTGCGGACGCACTTCGTACTTCCGTTCCGTTCCCCAGAAGATGCGGAAATAGAGCCGGAACATATAGAAGGCCGTCAGCCCCGCCACGAGCAGCAGCACGGCGAAGATGAACTTGTCGTGCCCGAAGGCAGCCGACAAAATCTCGTCCTTGCTGAAAAAGCCCGAAAAAGGCGGGATACCCGCTATGGAGAAACAAGCGACAAGGAAGGTAATATGGGTGACGGGCAGGTATTTCCGCAGGCCGCCCATGGCCTCCATCTCGTTGCTGTGCACGGCATGAATCACCGCACCGGCACCGAGGAAGAGCAGCGCCTTGAAGAAAGCGTGCGTAAAGAGGTGGAACATGGAGGCCGTATAGCCCTCGCCCGCATGACCGCCCATACCCGACACGCCGAGCGCGACCATCATATAGGCTATCTGCGAAATGGTGGAAAAGGCCAATACCCGTTTGATGTCGGTCTGCGTGATGGCGATGACCGCGGCAAAAAGCGCCGTGAAAGCACCCACGTAGGTTATCAGCGTGAGTACATCGGGCGCGGCGAAATAGTAGAGCGGGAACATCCGCGCGATAAGGTAGACGCCCGCCACCACCATCGTGGCGGCATGGATGAGCGCCGACACCGGCGTCGGACCCTCCATGGCGTCCGGAAGCCAGATGTGCAGCGGAAACATTGCCGACTTGCCGGCCGCCCCCATAAAGAGGAGCGCCATCGCCCACGTTGCGGCCGAAAGGCCGAGGAACGAACCGCCCGCCAGGGAGGTCACCGCCAGGGAAGCATTGTCGGCCGTCAGCAGTCCGAAGTCGAACGTACCCGTATAGAACGAAAGGATAAGAATGCCGATTAGAAAGCCCAGGTCGGCGAACCGCGTCACGATGAACGCCTTTTTGGAGGCGGCTATCGCAGCGGGCTTCGTATAATAGAAACCGATAAGCAGATACGAGGAAGCCCCCACGAGTTCCCAGAAAATATACATCTGGAAAATGTTGGTAGCCACGACCAGTCCGAGCATCGAGAAGCTGAAGAGCGACAGGAAGGCATAGTAGCGCTGAAACCCCCGCTCGCCCTTCATGTAGCCGAAACTGTAGATATGGACCATCAGCGAAACGGTCGTTATCACCACCAGCATCATCACCGAAATGGGGTCCAGCAGCACGCCCATGTCGATGTGCAGCGTGTCGCTGAACCGGAGCCACTGCGCCGACCATGCCGTCAGGGCGCGGTAGGCGTCTCCCTCCAGACCTTCGACGAAGAAATAGCGGTATGCCGTCAGGTACGACAGCAGCGCAGAGACGGCCATTCCGAGCGTACCGCAAAGGCCGGCGGCCCGGGGCCGCAGCCATTTGCTGCCGAGCCCGATGAAGAGAAACATCACCATCGGGACGAGAATGATATATACGGTATATCCCATACTCCTAATATTTCATTTTGTCGATATGCCGGACGTCGATGTTGTTCGCCAGGCGGTACACGTTGATGATGATGGCGATGGCCACCGCCGTTTCGGCCGCCGATATGGCGATGCCGAAAAGACTGAAGAACAGTCCCTCCATGTGTTCCGGATAGAGGTATCGGTTGAACACGCTGAAATTTATCTCGACCGAGTTGAGGATAAGCTCGATGGATATGAGCACCGCGAGCAGGTTCTTGCGGGCGATGAACCCGTAGATTCCTACGAAGAACATGATTGAACTGACAATCAGGTAATGCTCCATGGATATCATCATAGTCTTGCCGTTTTTTTGTCGTTTACCGTTTGCGCGCTATCAGGATGCCGCCGATGGCGCACACGAGCAACAGGATGCTGAGCGCCTCGAACGACAGCAGGTATTCGTACTTGTCCGTCCCCATGAGGGTCTGCCCAACCGCCTTCATATCGGTCTCGTGGTCACCCAGCACGGTGGGATTGCTGCCGTAGAGGAAACGGTGCTTCAGCGTCACCCAGGTGGTGATAAGCAGTCCGGCGAGGGCCGTGACGGCACCGGAAAGCACCCTGCGGCGGTCGTGCGGTTCGGTCCGGTCGCCTTTGGAACTCGTCAACAGGATGGCGAAAATGAAGAGGATGAGAATACCGCCCGCATAGACAGAAAGCTGCACGACCGCCAGAAAGTGGTAATTCAGCATAAGGTACAGCCCCGCGGTGCCTATCAGCACGAGAAGCAGATAGGTCGCCGCACGGAATATCTTGCGCGAGGTGACCGCCAGCACCGACGATACGATTATCGCCGCGGCCAGCAGATAGAAAATGATTACGTTAGCTATCCCTTCCATGACTTATTCCGTTTTTGATTCCGTTCGAGCCTCCGGCGATGCCGTCCCTCCTTCCGGCGCCGGAGCGGCCGGTTTCGGAGCGGGTGCCGGTTTCGGAGCCTGTGAAGAGCCCGGCCGATTGAGCTGGAGCAGCAGCCGCTCTTTCGTGAAGACGGCATGCTCGAACTCGTTCGTGAACCGGATGGCTCCCGTCGGGCAGACCGAAACGCACAGACCGCAGAAAATGCAGCTTCCGAGATTGTAGAGGTGTTTGTCGAGTACCCGCTTCGGCTTGCCGGTCGCGGGGTCGGTCTCCGTCCGAGCAACGACCTGTATCGTACCGTTCGGACAGTTGTTCATGCACATGCCGCAAGCAATGCACTTGTGGTGATTCTCCGCGTCGTGCGGCATGGTGAGCAGCGCACGAAACCGCTCGCCGTACTCCCGCCTGCCGCGGTTCTCCGGATATTGCTGCGTCACCTTCGGACGGCAGAAATTGAGCATGGTGACATACATCCCCTGCCCCAAATGCCATATCCCGACGAATATGTTCTTTATGTAATTCACGACTTTCATAAGGCTACAAGATAACGACCACCGACATGAGTATCAGGTTGAGCAGGCAGACGGGCATCAGGATTTTCCATTCCAGGTTGAGCAGCTGGTCGATGCGCAGACGCGGGAACGACCACCGCACCCACATGGCCAGGAACATGCAGACGCACGTCTTGCCGAAGAACCACAGCAGCGACGGGATGCAGTCCATCGCGTGGTTGAACCCCTCCCAGCCGGGAACGTGCAGCGGCTGCCACCCCCCCAGAAACATGGTCGACGCGATGGCCGCCACGATGAACAGGTTGAGGTACTCGGCCAGGTAGAAGAACCCGAACTGGATGCCGGAATACTCGGTATGGTAACCGGCCGTCAGCTCCGATTCGGCCTCCGGCATGTCGAACGGTCCGCGGTTGGTCTCGGCATGGCCCGCGATGAGGTAGGTCAGGAAGGCGATGCACGCCGGAACGTGTCCCTTGAAGATGAACCATCCGTCGGCCTGCTGGGCCACGATTTCGGAGAGCTGCATGGTGCCGGAAAAGACCACGATGACCATCAGCGACAACCCGGCCGATATTTCGTAACTGATAAGCTGTGCCCCGCTGCGCATGGCGCCTATCATCGAATACTTGCTGTTGCTCGACCATCCGGCCAGCAGGATGCCTACCACGCCGAGCGACGAGACAGCGAGCAGGTAGAATACGCCCACGTTGAAGTCGATGGCCTGCAACCCTTTGGCGAAAGGCAGCGCCCCGAACGTGCATATCGAACCGATAATCACGAAGAACGATGCCATCCGGAAAAGCACCTTGTCAGACTTGTCGATGTGCACCAGCTCCTTGAGCAGTATCTTTATCATGTCCGCCACGGACTGGAAGATGCCCCACTTGCCCACGCGGTTGGGGCCGAGGCGGCACTGGAAGAATCCGCATATCTTCCGTTCGGCATAAATCAGGAAGAGCGCTATCAGAGCGTAGGCGACGAGTACCGCCACTCCTATCAGCACGAACTCCACCAGCAGCGCCCAACCGTCGCTCATGCAGCCGTGCAGCGAAGTGTCAATCCATTGCGTCAGTTTTTCAAAACTCCACATAATCCATTCCTCATTCATTAATATCCACTTACCGGTCGATGCACGGTATCACGTAATCGAACGAACCGCCGAGCATGATGAGGTCGGCCACCTTGCCTCCCGGCGCCACATCCTTCAGCGCCCCCACCAGCACCATCGACGGCGAACGGAACTTGACGCGGTAAGGCGTCTTGTCGCCGCGGCTGGTGATGTGCACGCCGAACTGCCCGCGGGCATTCTCCACCCGCTGGAAGTAATCCCCCTGCGGAAGTTTGATGACGCCCTTCACCTTCTCGGCATACGGCCCCTCCGGAATGTTGTCTATGAGCTGTTCAATGATGCGCAGCGACTGTTCTATCTCGTGCAGACGGATGATGTAGCGGTCGAAGGTCATGCCGCCCGTGCGAAGCAGCTCTTCGAATTCCACTTTTCCGTAAGCGGCATAAGGTTCCGCCCGGCGCAGGTCGTTGGCCCAGCCCGACGCCCGGCCCGACGGTCCCGTGACCCCCAGCGCGATAGCCCGCTCGCGCGAAAGATAGCCGGTACCGGCCATACGCCCCGTGGCTATCGGATTGCCGGTATAGAGCATGTGATGCTCGCGCAGCATCTTGCGCATATAGGGAATGAACTCCTTCACCCGTTTCCGGAAGTTGGGATGCAGGTCGCACGCCACGCCGCCGATGACGTTATAGTTCGCCATGAGCCTTCCCCCGGCCGTCTCCTCGAAGATGTCCATTATCTTTTCGCGGTCGCGCAAACCGTACATGAAAGCCGTCACCGCCCCCATATCCATGCACATGGAACCCCATCCCAGCAGGTGGGAGGCAATGCGCGTCAGTTCGTCGAAAATGGTGCGGATGACCACCGCCCGCTCCGGAACGTCCATCTGCAGCGCCTTCTCGCAGCAGAGGCAGAAGGCATGCCGGTTCATCGTACCGGACAGGTAATCGAGCCGGTCGGTCAGGTGCAGTATCTGCGGATAGGTATACCCCTCGCACAGTTTCTCCACCCCGCGGTGGATGTATCCGAAATGGGGGTCCACCGACCGGACGATTTCGCCGTCGAGCGCCACGCGCAGGTGCAGCACGCCGTGCATGGCAGGATGCTGCGGTCCGAAGTTGATGACGTAATCGTCCTCGCCGTACAACGGCCGGAGCACCGTGCGCTCGTTGCCGTCGGGCCCGACCTCCACCGAAGGTACGGTATCCATGTCGGCCAGGGATTCGTTCTCCAGCGGTACGGGGTTGGCTTCGGGCGAAGCGTCGTAATCCTTGCGCAGCGGATAGCCGTTCCAGCTCTCGCGCAGGAAGAGACGGCGCATGTCGCCGTTGCCCGCGAAGCGGATACCGAAATAGTCATGCACTTCGCGTTCGTACATCAGGGCGACTTCCCATACGTCCCCCACCGAAGGAATCACCGGCCGTTCCCGGTCCGCCACGACAGTTTTGAGTACCACCACATCGGCCGTATCCTCGCTGCGAGCCACATAGTCGATTATGCCGAGCGCGTCGCCGTAATCCATGCCGACCATATCCACGAGGAAATCGTAACCGCACTCCTTCAGGAAAGCAGCCGCTTCCGGCAGCCGTTCGGACGGAACGTTGAACGCTTCGCGTCCGTCGGCCTCGGTCACCGCCTCTTCGGCGAGCCAACCGAATCTATTTCTCATTTTTTCCCTTATCATACGCGGCTTCGTTCTCTTCGGGTGTGACATGTTCCTTCACCGCAGGCTGCTGCGGCAGTTTGAAAAAGTTCTGTACCTTGATTTTGCGTTCGAGCTGCATCATCCCGTACAGGATGGCGTCCGGTCGCGGAGGGCATCCCGGCACGTAGACATCGACCGGTATCACCTCGTCCACCCCCTTGACCACATGATAGGAGTTACGGAACGGTCCGCCGCAAATGGCGCAGCTTCCCACGGCAACGACGTATTTCGGTTCGGCCATCTGGTCGTACAGACGTTTCAGCACGGGGGCCATCTTGTGCACGATAGTGCCGAACACGAAGATGACATCGGCCTGACGGGGACTGTTGCGGTACACCTCCCAGCCGAAGCGGGCAAAATCGGTATGGGCGCCGCCCACACACATGAACTCAATGCCGCAGCAGCTCGTGGCGAAGGTCAGCGGCCATACCGAATGCGACCGACCCCAGTTAATCATGTCGCTCAGCCGGGTCACGACCACCGGAGCGCCGCCCTTGCGGAGCTCCTCGACATACTGTTCGAGGTACTCGTTATCCTTGAAATCTTCGTAGCGCATATTCTTGATATGCGTCCTTTTGCTCATTTCCATTTCAACGCTCCTTTCTTCCACGCATAGGCCAGACCGAGGGCGAGGATAATGAAGAAGAACAGCACGCTCTCCAGCCCTTCGGGGCCGAGGTCCCTCATCACCGTAGCCCACGGAAACAACAACACCGTTTCGACATCGAACACGAGGTAAAGTATCGCAAACAGGTAATACCCCACACGGAACTGCATCCACGACGTACCGCGGGTAGGAATACCGCACTCATACACCTCTCCCTTCAGCGGGTTCGTCGAACGGGGCGCGAGCCACAGGGCTATCAACAGGGCCGCTCCCACCAACACGACGGCGGTTATCAGGACGACAAGGAATAATGCTGAATTGCTCATCTCATGAATGATTTTATGTATTTTCGACAACTGCGGCACGACCCGCCCGGAAACGAAGCCGAGGGAATGCCGCACCCCTCTCCACCGACCGTGGAAAGCTGCAGAGCTCGGCGTCCGCCACGACAGACGGACTATACAGACGTCAAAGGTTGAGCCGCCTGAGTTCGCTGAGAGAACCGCCCGAACGGACACTGCCGTTAAACACGGACTCATAAAAACGCAGTTCGCCGACAACGGCACTCTCCGCGGCCGGCTGGAAACTGATGAATTTATGGAAATCCTTGATGTTCAGCACAGAATAAGCACACGAGAAACCGTTGGACAGACCGAAACTCCCCTGTTCGCACGCAGTGTCTCCCCCGTCGCAGTCGACCGTCAGCACGAGACCGGGATGCTCCGCCGTCTCACTGCCGAACGCAATCGGACTCCGCGACGCGAAACAGTACGCGAACGCATTGAAGAGTATCGCCGTCAACAATACGATGAATTGCTTCCAGTTCATTTCCCGAGCGATTTCGGGGGCAAAAATAGTACAAAAACCAATACGCAGTTCACCCCGGAAAAATAAATAACCGGTGCCATAGCCCTCTGCAACGGCACTTTCCGATGCAGCATACCGAACAACTTGAATGTGAAAGAGTTGCGTTTTAAACGGTAGAAAAGTCTTTTCTCGCTTGTTTTTCAGGTCAAAAACCGTCCGTTTTGCCGCACTTTTCACTTGAATCAGAACCAACGGGAAAACTTCCTTTTCCCGTCCGAAGTCCACCTGTTTTCTATCCATTGCGAAGGTACGAAAATAAGTGGGATTTTCACCAACTGATGTCAACTAAAAGCAAGATGCAGTCACGAAGATTTTGCAGCCAAAAGAAAAAACAACTGTATCATTGGTAGGCTTCGGCAAATCGGCTTGTCTGTTTGGCGAAGCCATCTCTTTTCTTCCCTTAGTTCTGACTTTACTTTAATTGGCGTATATATGAGTACGGGGATAAAGTAAAGTCACTTTCGACATAAGTTGTACCGAAAAAATTGAAAGGATGTAGAAAAAGTGTAGAATTGAAAGATGTGTTTCAATAGAAAAGTGTATATTTGCATAATCAAATCTTTTAGAAAAGTGTAGAACCAATGCTATACAGAAAGATCCGATCATATATAGATGACTACCTCAGGACTAACGAGGACAAGATTCTCCTTATTGAAGGAGCGCGGCAGATAGGCAAGTCTTACATCATAAGAGATGTAGGGACAGAACTCTATGACAACTATGTGGAGATAAACTTCGTGGAAGACGATGCGGGCGACAAGATATTCAAGAATGTCCGCACAACGGAAGAGTTTTACTTGAACTTAAGTATGGTCGCAGGATCCAAGCTGGACAGATATGAAAACACATTGGTCTTCATTGATGAAATTCAGCATTATCCGCAATTTTTGACTATGCTCAAGTTTTTGAGGCAAGAACACCGGTATCGGTTTATATGCAGCGGAAGTCTGTTGGGAATTGCATTGAAAAAGACCGTTTCGGTTCCAGTCGGAAGTATTATCCCCAAGAAAATGTACCAGCTGGACTTTGAAGAATTCCTGATTGCAAATGATTTCGGCGAGGATGCGATTGTGCATCTGAGAAAATCCTTTGAGCAGAAACAGCCTTTGTCCCCGGAGGTTCACGATAAGGTGCTGAATCTTTTCAAAAGATACCTGCTCGTGGGAGGTATGCCGGATGCGGTAAATGAATATTTAAACAGTCATAATATCGTCAAAGTGAGAGAGGTTCAGGAGGCTATCAGAGAATTGTATGGTGTCGATGCTTCCCGTTACGAAGAGGACGCTGCCAAGAAACTGTATATCCGCCGTATCTATGATATGATTCCTTCTCAGATGGAGAACAAGAAGAAGCGGATTGTGGCAAAAGATATATTAGACAGGAAAGGCGATAGATTCAGCAATTATGTGGAAGAGTTTGAGTACCTGATCAATTCTGGTATTACGATACCATCTCATGCAATCAGCAATCCGAAATATCCCCTAGCAGAATCCCAGCAGAAAAATTTGTTGAAACTGTACATGAACGATGTAGGTATGCTTACTTCCCAGTTGTATCATTACAATATCCAGCCAATACTGAACGACATTGCCAGCATTAACCTTGGCTCTGTTTATGAAAGCGCTGTTGCCCAGGAGCTGAAAGCACATTACGAAAAATTGTTTTACTACGACAATAAGCAGAAAGGTGAGGTAGACTTCCTTGTTGATGACAGTAGCACCATGAGCGTCCTGCCTATTGAAGTTAAATCCGGAAAGGATTATACAGTTCATAGTGCATTGGATAACCTGATGACAAATCAGGACTACCATATTGTTTCATCTATTGTTCTCTCAAACGAAAGGGAAATAAAGACAAAAGGAAATATTCTTTATCTCCCGATTTACCATGTTATGTTCCTTGAGAACAAGGTGCCGGAAAAAGAAAACCTGTACTTTTAAGGTTAATACGAATGGAATATTTGCAACGAATCAGAGATATGTAAAAAGATTAGTAGCTACAATAAAGCACTATAAAAATCGTTTTATGTAATTATACAAGAAAGAAAAAAGGATTATGCTATTACAAAAAATCTATATAAAAGGCTATCGTAATTTCAAAGAGGTTACAGTCAATTTAAATAAAAATAGTCTTGTTATAGGAGCAAACGATGTGGGTAAGACAAACCTGATTCATGCTATGCGTTTGCTTTTAGATAAGGGCTTTTCAGATTATGACTTTGAATTGAATGATTCGGATTTTTATGCGTATGAAGATACACAAGAGGTAATCATTAGGATATATTTCACTGATGTGACAGATGAGTGCGTTATTGCAAGGATGCCTGGCAAGTATAGCGATGCCGGTGAGATGGTGATACAATATAAAGCAGCGAAGGAGAAAGGCAAAGTTAATTACCATTTCTATTGTGGTAAGAGTGATAATGAGACGGATTTAACTGAAATTGAAGGTCCTTGGTATAGACGATTCTTGAATTTGAAATATATAAGTAGTAGAAGGGATTTTTGGGGATATATCAACAAGTCGAAGAATATGCTTTTAAATCAGGCAAAAGATAATAGAGAATCCGAAATTATTGAACAAGATGATGCTTTGTATGACGATATAGCAGAAAAACTTCAATATGTTGATAAAAAAATTCCAGAGTTGTCGTATGTAAAGAATGCTACAGATCGTCTGAATGAAGAACTTGACAAATTGTCCATACACAACAGGGAGCAAAGGATCGTGTTTGATACTTCGACAACAGAAATAGACAGAGTGATTAATAGCGTGTCGCTGGCCTCAAAATATGGAGACAAAAGTATGATAATTGGCGGAGAGGGTAGAATCAATCAAATCTATCTTTCTCTATGGGCAACACAAAACGAAAATTCAGAGTTGGCGAACGAAGTGTCTATCATCTGTATTGAGGAGCCTGAAGCCTATCTTCACCCTCATCAACAGCGTGGGCTTGCTGCTTATTTGAGCAAAACTTTAAATGGTCAAATAATATTAACCAGCCATTCTCCATTCATCGTTAGTGAATTTAGTCCAAATTCTATCATTAGGCTTTATAAAAAAGAGGATAATAAAACCATAGTAGCTTCAGATGGATGTTCGAAAATAATTGAAGATGGAATAGATGGCTTGGGGTACAGAATGAGTGTAATTCCAGCCGAGGCTTTTTTTGCTGACTATGTCATTCTTATAGAAGGCCCTTCCGAACTATTGTTTTTTAAAACGCTGGCTAGCCAAATTGGAATTGACTTAGACAGGATGAATATCTCTGTGTTAAGCGTTGATGGCGTAGACTTCGAAACTTATTGCAAAGTTTTGAATGCGATGGAGATAGAATGGGCGTTAAGAACAGACAATGATATTACGAAAATACCCAAAAAAGACGAATATAGATATGCAGGGATAGAAAGAGCTGTGGCTTGCCTAGAGGAATGCTGTATTATCGATGAAGGGAAGAAGGATACTATTAAAAATAACAAGAAATTATTACGGGGATTTAATAATCCTGAAGACATTCCAGAAAAGAATCGGGAAGCAGCTGAATGGTTTATTGATTTTTTGGATGGTTATGATATTCAGTTGGCTAACGTCGATTTGGAAACTGATATGATGAACAGCCTTTTGCGCAATTCTCTAAAAGAATTTTATGATGAAGATAATGAAATGAGCGATGAGGAAATCATTGATGAGATGAAAAAGCACAAGGCGCTTAATATGTATCACTTCCTACAGAAGAAGAAGGAACAATTGCACCTATTAAAGGACGATAGATTAGCCAATTTACTAATATCTGCTAAAGAATATATTGAAAGTCATTATGGAACCTACACCCATCCAGCGTAATATCATCCAAGAAGAAGGAAATACTGTAGTGCTTGCTATGCCGGGCAGTGGTAAAACCTTTGTGCTTTCAGAGAAAATTAGGCGAATATTAGAGTCTGATGTCTTAAAAGATTATCAAGGTGTTATTGCGATTTCTTATACTCGTAAAGCTTCAGGACATTTGAAACGTAAGACTCTTCAAAATGGCACATGGGAGAAAAATTCATTCTTTGGAACGATAGATAGCTTCTGTTTGACACAGATTATTCTGCCCTTCGGACATTATGTTATAGGATATCCGAAGGAAGAAGTTGTGCCAATTACAGAGAATGATTTAGAAAAGGACAAAATGGTAGATTTTGAATGGATAAATAAGATACATCCGGATTATGAAGAGATAAATGAGGCTGTTTGGGAGAATCTTTATGAGTTATTCAAGGAAGGGAAAGTATTGGTCAGTTCGTTAGAACTTGTGGCCTTACACATTATTAAAAATTGTCCTGCTTGTAGGGCTCATTTGAAAGCACGGTTTAAGTATGTGTTCATAGATGAATTTCAGGATGCAGATACTTATACGAATGGAATATTTCTTGAACTTATAGGGCTGGGGTTAATCGGAAATGCAGTAGGAGATGTGAATCAGTCGATTTTTGGTTTTGCACATAAAGTGAGTGATTATTTAGTCGCACTTGAAACAATGGAAGGATTTACATCTTATAAGTTGGCAGAGAACTTTAGATGTTCAATACCCATTGTGAACTATTCAAACAGACTTCTTGATGCAAACTGTCAGTTGTTGGAATGTGAAGGGGAAATGGGTGTAGAACATATCGCAGTGAATGGTGATGAAGAAATAGTGGCCGAATACCTAGACAATACGATAATTAATGATTGTAAGAAATGGGAGGTAACAGATTTCAGTCAAGTGGCAATTCTTGTGAGAAGCACAAAGATGCAGGAAATGATAGATGGGTATTTGGATATACCTCATAGGGTTGTGATTTCAACTCCGTTAGATGATGATTTGAATCCTCGATCACATCTTTTTGCGCAGTTATTGCAATACTATTTTGATGAGGGAATGCCATTTATGTCGGTGGTAGATTATTATATGGACTTTGCACTTTTGTCATCATGCGCTCGAAAACGACTTCTTGGAATCCGTGATGAGATTAGGTCGGTAAATAAAGATGATATGATAGATGCGTTGCCAAGACTATTCAAAAACATTGCAAACATTTTGTTGCCTAAATATCAAGAGGGTAGCTCGATAAAACATTTGAACTCGGTGCTGAATTCTAAGGACTGGATAGATAGCTATAGATCATTTTCAGCTAATGAGGTGGTAATTATGACCTTGCATAAGTCAAAGGGATTGGAGTTCGATATTGTCTATCATCTTAACATGAATGAATTTGAGATTCCATTCAAGCAATATAAGAATGGAGTTGCCTGCTATCCTAATGAGGCGCAAGATTTAGATTTGCATTATGTAGGTGTGACCAGAGCAAAGAAATTGTGTGTGCTGGTGAGTAATTCCACAAGGCACAACTCTAAAGGTGAGGCAAAGAAAGGGGAGCCGTCAATTTTTCTAAGTAGAAACGGGGTTGAGGCATTAAGAAACAATTATTATTACTAATATGATTACAGAACAATATTATAACAGGATAATTGAAGGTTGCAAAAGGATTGCTATTGAATTCAGTAATACTGTTATTGGTATCCGGTAAAAATGATTGAAGGTGTATAAGTTGCTGAATAACATTTATTTATATTGATTTTGACGTACAGGGATTTAGTTTTTGTGAGAAATAGTAAGCATAAGTATTAACTAATGTTTTATTGATAAGTAACTAATCAAAATTAAACAGTATTATGTTTAAGTTTAATTCCCAAGGTATCCCCGACAATGTCCTAGCCCTGTATGCAACTAGCAATATCACAAGAGATAAGTGATGTCTGGAGGACCAGTTCTGCAACCGCATATGTGGAGACCATCAGCAGTATTACGGACCTTGTCCTTACGGAGATACACAGTTGGAACACCGACCTCTTCTATACAGGGGGTATCTCATTGCGTGGCGTGATACGGTCCATTACTAAGGTGATGTATTATAAATACCGTCCCGTAGCACCGCACTTTTTATAATGTCTTCGTGCTTATACTGGGAGGAAGGGAAAGAACTTTTGGACATGTACATATTCAAGAGTGAGTGGGTATAGGAATTGTTAATTATTTTCACCTACAAATGTCTCTGTTTCATCAAGGTAAGTGTAAATGATTCTTTTCCAATCGGTAAGTTTCATTTTGTAATAAAACTTTTGAAAATCATTCATGCAAGAGCAAATGATTTGCATACGATTTTGTTCATCTGCTACCATAGAATCAATGAGTAACTTAACTGATTGGTCAGAAATAACATTTGAAAGGATACCGACAACTTCAACTTTTTTGGAAGGGGTTGTTGTCGGTGCTGATATTGGCATTTCTTCCTCGGATTCATCAATCTGGTCAGTTTCCTTCAATCGAGGGAAGTGTACCTTTATCATATTGAAAAAGGAAAGCATATCATCCCTCTTGAAAAGCACAAATTTATCACCATTTGAAAGTTCGGCGGAGTCAATTCTACCTAATTGAACGTTGCTTTGCAAGTCCTTGAAACTATAAAAAGAAACATAGGATTTTACGTTTAGACGTTGACGAACTTTTAGTGGGTCCCAGCAGACAAATACATCATTATCCATATCGTATCCAAGGAAAAGGAAATCTATGTCAGAAGATTTTACTTTGTCAAATATAGGGCGTTGCGGTAGCTGAGCTCGTTGATCATTAAGCGGATATGGATTACCTTTGTGTGAAATACATTTGAGATAAATGTAGTATTCGTGTCCGTCAATGCTAATGTGTAAAATATCATTTCGAGAAATGATATTAAGCCCTGCATAATGTGCAAATCCCGAAAGGAATTTGTCATATAAAGCAGTCCCTTTTAAATACTGTTGTTTCGCCATAGGCTATAAAGATTTAAACAAGACACTGTCTTGGTCGAAAGAGTCGACAGGTGAAACATCGCTAAGATCTGACCGGAAATGAATGGCAGAAACTTCCGCTGGAACATTTGCTATATTGATAGAGGGTATAGAGGCGTAATCGAAGAACCGTAAACTATCAAGGCTGACATTTTCATCAAAGAACATGTTGGAAACTTCTTCGATATGTGAACCAATCGTTTGGGTTGTTTCTTCGCGGAGTTTAAACAGAACATCAACGTCAGAAATAGAAGAACTAATTTCGTCTACAAGGTCAAAAATAGTTTTACCTACTCCTGTTTGCGAAACAAACATTGAAGCGATGAGCAATCTTGATCCTTTATTAGGGTTGAGTTGTTCAAGAGAAAATGTATGTTCTCGTTTAGTCCCATTAGTAGATTTGACTTCTACTTTATCAGAACCATCGTTAAAGTCGAATTTATCCTCAGGAATAACGTGCCAGGAGCGAATAAGGTATGACGGATTTGAGGCTCGCTTAATCAAAATTAGCTCAGCCCAAAGACCTCTAACTACTTCTTTAGAAATTGATTTTACACTCGTAAAGAGGCTTATCAATTTTGATACTTCGGCTTTCAATATATTGACGGTAGGCTTGTCCTCCAACCGGCATAAAAGTAGAAATACTACTTCCAGAAAATATTTTTGAAAGTCAGGGTTTTGTGAACTTAACTGTATTATCGAAAATGTACCTTGAATATCTGACTCGGTAGTAGTGTCGGAAATGGTACATCGGCGATTGAACAAGACTTTGAAAAGTCGAAGGTTAATATCTGAAACACGTTCAGATGAAGAACAAGCGATGAAAAATATAGGGTAACCTTCCGAGGTTATGCCTAAACGATGTGGAGAAGTTTTAGAAATTACAACAGCATTAAAGCCGCTCTTAGTATGAGGTCGGGCTTTAAGTTCACGAAACTTCTCAAGTAAGTTAATATTATTCAGAGTCATCATCTTCCACAGGTTTGTCGAGCCTTATAAAATCTTCACCGATAGCGAGTGGATAGTAGAAGGCGAGGTTAAACAAATCTTTCTTACCATATTGTAATCCGGGATCATCGAGAATAATATGGTGAAACTGAACCGATACTACAGAATTTGAGCAGAATTCTTTATCACCTGGATAAGAAGCATTGTCTGCTCGACCGGCTTGAAGGTTATTAGGCTTATTTCCCTTAATTTTACGGCTACGTAAATTTCTTGAAGTTTCCGTTTGATAAGCCATTTGGTAGACATCAATCACCCCAATATTTTCGAAATCCTTAATGTATTGAAGGTATTGGATAGTAACAATTTTTCTTGTAATGTTCGGTACATCCATGTACTTGAACTCACGGAAAAATTTAATAAATTCCTCAATAGGTACTAACGCATGACGATGATTTCTAATTTCGTTGCCATATTCACCACATGGGATAAAAGATTCTATGCGGCTGAGGAAGTCAACACAGAGTCTTTTGTTCTCTTGCATACAATCGAGTGATAGCATCTGTCTCCAGCCAATAAGTTTATCTCTTACTAACTTATTAGATAGAATGTTTGTGCGGGTCGGATTGAGTAAATCTGAAAGAAGCATTGTTATAGAATGTTTGCTGAACTCAGCAAGCGTATGGCATTGCTTTAAACTCGACCGCAAAACTTCTTCATGCTCGACATAAGCGGTATATTCGTCTTTACTTTTCGCACTGAGGAACACCCGGCATACGTCAATGTATGGCATCTTATAACCAAAAAATCGGCATCGTTGCTCAATGGTGTCAGCTGTTGAGCGCCCGGCAGATGTGCGAGGCATATAGGATATTGAAAGTTTTTCAATAGTGAATCCTCGGTTGAGCATATCTGCACCGATTAAAATATGTCCTTTCTCGGCATTCCAATCAATGGTATTCTCGCTGTCACCTTGAACCAAATGGCATTGTGTCCTGAGTATGGTACGCGGAATTAATGGAAGGACTTCCTCAAAAGAGGGAGGATTTTCCATGTATTGAGTTATACTATCGAATGACTGTTTGAGAGACTGGATATAGAGATCTTTGCCAGGGTCGCCTTGGGGAGCACGAAGAATTTCCAAATAATACTGTAAGTTATTTGAAATCCAGTGCTCGAAAATTTCGTTGGTATCTCTGCGACCGTCAATGTGGACCATCATAGAAAGGAATGGTTGACGCTTTTCTTTGATGACAACAATGGCTACGCTGATAATGAATTGCCTTAAAGCCTCCATTAAAGAGGCTGGTATTTCAGTTAAAGGATTGCGGCTGTAATGATAAATTTCTTCATCTGGGATAATGGAGAGCAAGTTGCACTCCGTATTCTTGAAGAAATATTTACCACCCGTATATCCTTTACCTGGAGTCAAGACAGTATGGTATTTGGGAGAAAGAATGTCATTATTGTCAATAAGGAACGCCGCTTGCGGAGTGGCAGTATATTGAATATATGAATGATTTGGCAGAGTTTTCTTCAATCGTAAGATTGCGCTATAAGTTCTACTAAAATCATCATCTTCCCAGTCTTCTTTTCCTGCATTCTTCTTTGCAAACGTGTTGAAACTTGCTTGGTCAGCTTCATCATCAATAATAATGACACCAAAATTCTTAACAAGATTTTTGATTTCGGGATCTTCAAAAATCTGAGCTAAAGAATTTATATGCTTATAATGTTTGAGGATAGGAAAAAGAAGAACTTCTTGCCCTATCTCCATAAAATTCTTTATGCGGTTGCGATCTGAGATGCTTGGGTCTGTGAAAATTTTGTAGTATTCGTTTTCGTCAAAAAGAAGATCTTGACGCAAGCGAGAAGAAGTCTGCTCTTTGAGATTAGTCTTAGTACCAGTGAGATAAATGACGATACGCCAATTATTATCAGCAGCAAGTGCTGTTAGAGTAGTGAAAGATAATGTCTTTCCACTCTGAACATAACCAACAGCAATGTTGGTTATAGATTCTTGATTACCGGGAAGAATACAATGAGAAAGAATATCTTGTGCTTCTTCTATTATTGTGAGTTTACTGTCCTCATCAATTTTTTCTTGGCTATTTATAAACGCCATAGTGCGTTCTCCAATGGATGGCATAAAGTAGTCCTTTGGAGGGTCTTGTACTATATCAGTTATGGAAATAATTTCTGTCATATCAGGCCAAAAAGTTGATTGAACTTATTTCTAAAAGCTGCAGCCGAAGGTGTGCCGGATTGCAATAGAAGAAGTTCTGTTACTACCAAATTTTTAATAAAATAAGCCAACTGCAAAATACTGTCTTCAGAAGAAAGACAGTCTCTAAAACGTTCAAAGAACCCATTAGACAAATTTATAGTAGCATAATATTTCCCGTCTGGTTTATTTACCAAAGAATAAAGACCTTTGCTTGAACTTTCGGAAACACCATTGATAACCAATCTGAATGAAGTTGAAGCAGAGGGCTTAACCTCGGTCTCAATAGCCGGAATTTCAAATGACTCGTTTTCAATGGTCTGCGCTGGCTCTGTCTGAGAAGGGGTTTCGACAACAGTAGTTGTTATCGAAGTTTTAGCGATAGTCGTCGGAACTTCTATTGGCTCAACAGGTAATTCCATTGGCTTGGATATTTCATCAGCTATGGTTTTAACAAGTTGCTGAGCAGCCCTGGTCTTATCTGCTTGAGTTTTGGGCTTGGTGTAGTTTTGTGCCTGACCAAATAAGTCTAAAGATTTATCTCGGTCAATGTCGCCTTTAAGAATTTCAATGAAAGTAGAAAACTCATCATCGTCCTGGAAAGAACTTTTGGTGAAACTTACATCAAAGCCTTCAAGTTCCAATTCTCCAAAAATTCGTTTATAGCGAGGAGAACCTTCTTCTCCGCTCAGAATTTTTGGACGAAATTTCTCATCATAACTGCTTCCGATAACACGACCACGCCTAAACAATAGGATACCGTTATCTACGGAAGTAGACATTTTTTCAAGAATACCGATGAATCCTTTGGCATAATATACACCTATCTGCTTACCAGTTTCATCATATTTAGGAGCTACAAAATTGATTTCTCTGCGCCATGTAATCTTCTCTCCATTAGGAGTTTTGTAATATGGAGCAATGAGACATTGCAGTTGCGTGTCCTCTAAAAGTTCACCATTAACTACTAAATCTAAAATACCTTCACGAATGTATTTGGAATAAATACTTGCCAAATGCTTCTTGACATAGGCAATTTGGCGAGTGCGTGGTTTATTCTGAGATAGTTTAGTAAGGGTTATTATAGTATAATGCTCTGATAAATTTGCAGGTTCAGTGATTATGGGAAGTTCTACCTCTTGGTTTTTGGTTACTTCGTGAATATCAAAAACTAACGTTTTGATTTCACTTTCTCCATACGCTTTAGTCTGAACTGTCCAAAGATCAGATAACCAAATAGAGGAAACTTTCATACCCATACCAAATTCATTGAGTCCCTTGCGGTCTAATGGAATATTGGCTAACTCAAAAGCTCTGTCGTAATTTTCGTTAGTTATACCGAAAGCATTATCAGTAATGGTAATTATATCTTGCTCTATATCAATGTTGATATCTACACGTAGTTTGCCATTAGGGTTAATGTTTTTCAGAATATCTATATGGTCTTTGAAACTCTGCACAGCATTATCTACATATTCTGCAAGAGCGTTCCATACCTTATTTTCGATGTAACGAAAAGCAGAATAGACTAATGGCTTGGTAGCTATGGAAACTTTATTGTTGTTCATCGTTCAATAGGAGTTTTGCGATACGGCGTACCAATGTTACATTTATAGCATTACCCAAGGCCTCTAAAGTTCGTGTAGATGAAAGCGAGCTAAAATTCAAGTCTTGCATACCTTGAATTGCAGCGGCTTCACGGATTGTCATATAGCGACCTTTATTGGGCTCTCCCTCAGATAGAATCTCAGCGGGTAATTTTACCCATGGAAAAATAGGAATTTGAGTACCTACCAAATTTAGTGCAGGTGCGAAATTGGGTAGTTTTACACGAATACCCGAAGCTCTGAATTGGATAATTTTATCTTCAAGTGTAGGAGTAGCCGTAATACCGCAATTCCATTCCATTTTCAAATGGCTATTTTCAAAATTGCGAATTTTTTCAATCCACGGATCAAGCCATGATTTGTTTCGTTCATAAAATTTGCGGTTTTGTTCGATATATCTTATTTTCCAATTTGGAAATATTAGTGAAGTTGTGGTTTGAGCATAGTTGGGTAACTGTGCTATGCAAGCCTCTTTTGTCAGTCCATTTATGGGTTGCCCCAATTTTCCTAGCTTGCCTTGCAAATTTTCAAGAGATTGGAATACAGGGGCTTTATTTTTGAAATCATATGTGGCTCCAAATTCCATGGCCCATATAGGGAATGACGGTATAGTATCGCCGTGCGCGATAGTTTGGTCAATGAACTCTTGCCAAACTTCAAGTTGAAGCCTTGTTTCAGGTTTTAGCTTTGTGATATTAGTATCGCTCGCATCAATAACCTTATTGATGTCGCAAAAACGCGATGCGCCTTTCTGAGCAACAGGGAAACGAAAATGGTCTAAAGAACCTTTTTCATTGGCAATAGCAACAATGAAAATTCTTTTTCGATGTTGGGGAAGTCCAAATTGATGTGGTGAAAGAATGTCAGCTTTCACATCATAATTTAGCGCAGCTAACTTTTCTTGTATTACTTTCCATGTATTACCGTTGTCGTGATTCTTGAGGTTTTGCACATTTTCGAGTAAAAGATATTTGGGTCTATGTTCAGCAACGATGGCACAAATATAGTCGAATAACGTACCTCTCTGTTTAGTGTCATTAAAACCTTCTCTTTTGCCTGCTTGACTAAACGGTTGACAAGGGAAGCCTGCACATACAATATCATGTGGAGGTATGTCTTCCGGGTTGATCTTTGTTATATCGCCATAAATTGGGGTCTCTGGAAAATTTAAAGCATATAATTTTCTTAAATCATCTTTAATTTCAGAAGCAAAGACGCACTTACACCCTAATTGCTGCAAGGCGAGGTGAAAGCCCCCAAGTCCGGCGAACAAATCAATGAATGTATATTGTTGTTTATTATTTTTCATCACTATCAATTAAATCTTTGGGATCTACTTGAAGAATTTTTGCAATTTCGAAAAGCACTTCTAGACTTGGCTGTCGTCGATTACATACGTAGGAATTGACAATACAGAAACTTTTTCCAAGTTTCTCTGCCAGCCAGGTCTGTTTGATGCCTTTCTCTTCAAGCACCTCTTTGATTCTATTCATGGGTTTATCCATACTGTGTATAGATTGATTTATTTGAGATGCGAAGATATAAAATATTATGCAATAAAAAGATAAAAGCAGGAGATTTTTTCCGTTCACTATGATATTTCTATGATTAAATACCGAAGAAAGTTTTAAATCGATTCTTTTAGTTCGTTTTTAGGTTAATTTGAACTTTAGTTTAGTCAATAGATTTTCCAGATTTAATCTGACTTTTCATCTGCCCTCAGTGTGCTACAAGCCAAGCATAGATTGCTTAAACTGGTCGGCGGCATATTGGACATACTAAACGATACGCGATAATTGATGTTGCCGGAGAGTGAGCCTTTGTTTGCCGTATTTCCAAGATAGATTGTAGCAGAGATTATCCAGTCAAGGAAATCATGTTTACCAGAGTATATGATAGAAGTTTGCCACAACATGAACCAATTTTTGTTAGAGAGTATGTGCTATGATCATTGAACATTCGTAACTTGATTCTGATAACGAGTTTGACTACAAACATAGCAAACCAGGATCGAAAGTAGGGGATACAAAATTAACAATATGTCCAATAAGCCAAAGCATGGGACTGTCCGATATTCTACCGAATGGATTCAAGAGTTTTTGTTGAAGGCCTTGCACTAAGGTATCGCTGGATTATCCCTGTTTCACATGATGTGTTTTTGCGCCAGCCATAACTATCACCTCAAATCATAACTTGGTTAAAGTCCGATCCGATTCTTCTGCAGGAACTATGTGCATAAAGCAGATATCATCGTTGGCTACAAAAGAGTTAGAATTTATCGTACTCTGTCCAATCCCGACAGCGATTTTCCCGTGCCCAGCTTGCTGTTTTAAGTGGCACTCATCCCGCTGCCGAAAGGCGAGTGGGGTATTAGGCTCCCCCATAGGGTTTATTACTGGCAGACAGGCAAGCCCGGCATGGATGATAGCTTCACTTCAAATAATGCAGATGCTGTCCGGTTTCCAGTGTACATACAAAAGGAAGTATGGCAGATTGCACTTGTATGATGAAACCTGCCA
>ERZ827498.1295-NODE-1295-length-28483-cov-3.717075_pt1 | contig 28483 bp, 16 predicted proteins | sample MGYA00519865_ERZ827498 | MGnify/ENA primary metagenome ERZ827498 (study PRJEB31778, sample SAMEA3449328) | human gut metagenome | biome: human gut; feature: human-associated habitat; material: faeces | place: United Kingdom | collected 2010/2012 ...
AAAATGCTGATAGATACTGTGTTTTAGCGGATAATCAGATTTTTATTGTGTTTTTCATAATAAAAGAGCATACCTTTCCTTTTTATCGTACTCAGTATGCTCCGTTTAAGCTCGAATTATTCTTTTAAAAGGTTTACAGAACAAGATTTGCAAACAGAACGATCAACGGCAGTGCCACGATTGTTCTCTCAAGGAAGATGACCAGCAGCTTCCAAAAATTCAGCGGAATCTCACTCTTGATAATAATCGTTCCAACTTCTGTCAGATAAATGATCTGTACCAGTGAAAGAACTCCGATGACGAATTTTGTCTTTACAGATGTCAGTCCCACCGACAGGAGTGCCGGGATGAACATATCTGTAAATCCTACCAGGGTAGCCGGTGCCGCTGCAAATGCTTCCGGTACTCCCAGCAGTTTCAGGTACATTCCCATCGGATAAGAGATCCAGTCAAAGACCGGTGTATATGTGGCAATGATCAGTGCCAGTGTTCCCCAGGCAACAACGATCGGGATCAGGTCAAAGAACATTCCCATCAGAACTTCCAGCCCACTTGTTCCGACTGTCTTTGCATTGAAGGATTCCGCTCTTTTGCAGCTCATTTCTACAGCATGGGCAAAAATGCCTTTTTCCTGCGGAATCTCTTCGTTAATCTGCTTACCTACGGATTTTCTGTAAGTATTTGGAATCGTTTTAATTGGAGGGATTCTTGCAATGATCACTGCAAGGATGATTCCAACAATACAGATACAAAGATAAAATGGCGGGAACAGATTTGCAATTCCCATGGTGTCTGCAACCATCAGACAGAACGGGATCGATACCAGAGAGAAGTTTGTCATGATGTAGCCGGCCTCTCTCTTTGTATAAAATCCTTTCATATACTGCTCTCTCGTCAGGATAACCGCTGCATTAGAAGCACCAAACCAGGATGCGATCAGATCCACTGAGGCACGCCCCGGTACATGGAATAACGGACGGACAACCGGTTTTGCGATCACACCAAGAAATTCCATAATTCCACAATCTGTCAGGAACGGTAAAATAAAGCTGAACGCCAGCACGATACTGAACAGTGTTCCGCACAGATCGATCATTGTTGCTCCTGTATCCGCAGAAATAATCATTTCCGGTCCAATCTTAAATACGATCATGACCGCAAATACTGCTCCAAGGATCTTCGATCCCAGATACAGTGGTGTTGTTGAGAATGCTCTCGACAGATAATGATTTTTCCTGATCCAGTCCGGCTTTGCAATAAAATCATACACACTTACTACTGCAGAAAAGACCAGCATCACCATAATGATATAACTTAAGTTCCCGCCAAATAAGCCTTTGATCCAGCTTTTTAAAAAGTCCAACAATGTTGTAAATGATTCCCCCTGCGGAATCGGCACAAGGAACATTAAAATTCCAAATGCCGATCCTAAAAGGAATTTAAATAAATTCTTTTTTGTCACATATGACTTTCCCATTTGTACCCTCACTTTCCTTTTTTCTTATCGTCTGCAACACGTTTTCAGCTTTGTTGCATACTGGTTTATCCAACCAGCTCTTCCACTTTTACCATCGCATCATAAACCATGTCTTCGGTAATTTCATATGGAATATGCTCCATATCCGGTCCTGTCACGATTTCGTGCAGTACTTCTCTCAAGGTTTCACGCTTCACAGATGCACCCATTTCTTTTAATGTTGTGCGGATTCCGAGATTCTTTAGAAACGTTTTCATTTCTTTTGCTTTTTCTTCTTCCCCGTCAACCAGCAACTGAACAAGCACACCATATGCCACGACATCCCCGTGCAGGTTTTCTGCTTCAAATCCATCCAGCAGAACCAGTCCATAGTAAACTGAATGTGCCACCGCACAGTTATACTGATCCAGTACCAGAAGGGATACCAGTCCCGTACTTACAATATTGGCAAGCACAGCCTGCTCCAGGGCTTTTCCGGCTTTTTTGTGCCTGCATTCTTCCAGTGCCGCTTCTGCATATTCCAAAAGTGGGAAATAGCACATATTACTGATCTCTCTTCCCAGTGCTGAACTATGCTCCAGTCTGTCACCTCTCGCAGCAAAATGACATTCAAAATATTTTCCCAGCGTATCGCCCATTCCTGCCCTTAAATATTTTTCCGGTGCTTCTGCAATGATCTGCGTATCAATAAAGCTGTGGCGTGCCGGTTTTTCAAAGAAGTAGAAACTGTCAAAATTCCCATCTTCCCGGTATACTACTGAAAGAGCTGTCGTTGCCGCACAGGTAGCCGCGATCGTCGGAAAGGTAAAAACCGGAAGTCCGGCTTTCTCCGCAGTTCCCTTTGCAGTATCCAGTGCCTTTCCTCCACCCATTCCAAAGATCATGTCTGCCTCAGATGCTTTTGCCTCTTCTGCCAGCTCATCCATCCTTGCATAAGTACATTCTTCTCCAAAGACTTCCTCCCTGACAATGCTCAGTTCTGAACCTTTTATCTGACTTTCCAGTTTCTCTTTTCCTGCCTGCATTGCCAGCTTTCCACCGATCAGAAAGATCCTCTTTCCGAACGGCCTGCATACTTCCGCCACAGCTTCATAAGCAGTTTCACCGATTGTATAATTTGCAAAATTTACTGAATATTCCATTATTTTAACAACTCCTGTAATTTCTTCAGACGCTTCAGTGCCTCGTCAATCGTCTTTTCTTCTCTTGCAAAGTGAAGCCGGATCAGATGATTCACTTCCTCACGGAAGAAACTGGATCCCGGTACGGCTGCCACTCCGATGTTTTTGATCATCCATTCACAAAATTCCAGATCTGTCCAGCCCTGAAACTGCGGCAGATCGAGAAATTCCTGAATGTCTATCATAACAAAATAAGTTCCCTGCGGCACATTATGCTTCAATCCGATCTCATCCAGTCCTTTCAGGAAGTACGCTCTCTTTTTCGTATAAAGTGCCAGCAGTTCTTCATAATAGGATTCCGGGAAATTCAGTCCCGTCACTGCTGCTTCCTGTAAAGGTGCCGCAGCTCCTACAGTCAGGAAGTCATGCACTTTCTTTGCTCCCTCAATGACTTCTTCCGGTCCGATCAGATACCCCAGTCTCCAGCCAGTGATCGAATAGGTTTTGGAAAGAGAATTACAGGTGATCGTATGCTCATACATTCCCGGAAGAGATGCCATACATACGTGCCGGTTCGGTGCATACACCATATGTTCATACACCTCATCTGTCACAACAAATCCATCGTATTTTACGGCAAGTTCTCCGATCTGCATCAGTTCTTCTCTTGTAAATACTTTCCCACACGGATTGGACGGGTTGCATACGATGATTGCTTTTGCTCCGCTTTTAAAGCCTTCTTCCACCAGACTGATATCAAATCCATACTCCGGCGGAACGAGTGGAATGTAGATTGGTTCTGCTCCTGACAGGATCGCATCTGCCCCATAATTTTCATAAAACGGGGAAAATACCATCACTTTGTCTCCCGGATTGCAGATCGTCATCATCGCACACATCATCGCTTCTGTTCCACCACAGGTCACTACGATTTCTTTGTCCGGATCAATCTCTCTCCCGATTGCCTTTCCCTGCTTTTTCGCCAGTGCCTCCCGGAAATTTTCAGCTCCAAAAGTGACCGAATACTGATGCGGACCTGCATAGGCTGCCTTTGCCAGTGCATCCAGCATCGCTTTCGGTGGATCAAAATCAGGAAAGCCCTGGGACAGATTGATCGCACCATATTCATCACTGATCCTGGTCATACGCCGGATCACCGAATCGGTAAATGTATTCACACGATTACTTAACTGCGGCATTTTACTTTTCTCCTTTTCGTTTTTCTGAACATCGGATTTATTCTATCTGATAAATCTACTGTTGTAAGTTAAAATTGTAATTTTTCTGTATCGGGATTATAATAGGGTATACCGTTACGGTATAGTCAAGAAAGGATTGAATATTTATGCAAAAAAATGATATTCCATGCATAAAAACCGGTGATTTTGCAAAGTTGTGTGGCACAAATAAGCGGACACTGATTCATTATGATGAAATTGGTATCTTCCATCCTGCCTATACAGACGAAAAAGGCTACCGCTACTACAGTGAAAGTCAATTTGATATTTTCTTTACGATCACCTGGCTGAGAGAATTAGGAATGCCACTGAAAGAGATCGGGGCATTTCTGGATCACCGTACTCCGGATCTCTTAAAAGATTTGTTACTGGAACAGCAAAAGGAAGTGCTTCGTGAAGAAGAACGGCTCAGAAGAATCCGGCAGGTCATCACAACCAAGCTGTCTCTGATCGAGAACCGGGATCAATTAACCCAGAAAGGGATCGACAAGATTTTCTGTGAAGAACTCCCGGAAGAATATCTGATCATCAGCGAACCGCTTCATACAAATGAGCATCAGCACATTATTCAGACACTCTGCTCTCATGTCGGATACTGCAACAGCCATAACTTAAATGCCGGAAATCCTTACGGAGCTATGCTGGATATCACAGAACTCAGACAGAATCACCTTGATACTTATGCCTATTTTTTCACTAAAGTCATTGACTTTCCCGAAGGGCATCCCTGCCATATCAAACCGGCCGGCACGTATGCCACTGCCTGTCTGAAAGGGGACTACTACCAGTCCGAACAGATTTATCAGAAACTGTTCCAGTGGATCGATGACCATGGTTTCAGAACCGGACAGTATTCCTATAAGGAAGCAGTGATCGATGAACTTGCAACTTCAGATACCGGGGAATACCTGACCAGAGTATCAGTACAGATCCTGAAACCAGAGTGAAATTATCGAAATATCCTTTGCTGGATCTGCATATATAGTCCCGCTTCGCATACACGCAGTAATAACAAAGAACAGGGATACCTGCGGTGAACACTTCCTTTTATAACCGGAACTGTCTGCTGGGATTCCTGTTCTTTTTATGTACTATATACAGATTCATAATTTCTACCGCAGATCTTTATCCTGCTCTGCGACTTTTCCATCTGTACAAATCTGCTTTATAAGAAGATTTATTCATCTTTCAACGGATTTTCAATACTTACCTTGTGATCATACCACACGCCTTTTTTCCCGATCAGAGCCAGATCAAACTCCTGATCGATCACTGTAACCGGAATATCAAATCCATAAACCTCTTCCGTAGTTCCATCGGAATAGGTCACCGTATCTACGGTCGGCTGCAGAAGCTCTGCTCCATCCTTCTGGGCATCCTCTGCCTTACCAGGGAACAGATTGACAATATTCTTTGAATGAAGGGTGACATGAAAGACCATCTTTCCGTCTTTCACAGTCAAAGTTCCTTTTCCATCCTTTGTCTCATTTGCATGAAACATCGAACTGTCTGTATGAAATTCTGCAGTATATACACCATCTTCCAGTCCTGCATCTTCTGCTGCATTTTTCTTTTCCGAAGATTCTTCTGCTGTTCCTTCCTCTTTTGAAGAATCCTGTTCTGTCTGTACTTTCTTAGTATCTTTCGTATCTGCCTTACCGCCACATCCTGCAAGCATCGAGGCAGTCATCATAACAGAAAGTGTCACTGCCAACAGTCTTTTTCTCATGAAAAATAATCTCCTATTCTGCATCCATTGCTGCTTTTGTATGAGCTACATAAAGCTGCTGGATCTCTTTAATCTCACCTAAACCGGCAATCTGAGTCTCAATGTTGTCAAATGCGTCTGCCGCTTCAAACTGGCTCTTCCAGGAATCATCATCATCGCCTGCCATATCATTATTGGCATGATCTCCTGCTACAACCATCAGCGGACGAAGTACAACATTTTTGTATCCTGCTGCTTTGATCTTTTCAATCACTGACTCACAGGAAGTCTCTTCCGGTTCACCTTCTACTGTTCCGATAAATACATTCTCATATCCAAGCTGTTCCATCTGCGTCTGCATCTGGGAATAGCTGATCTTTGCTGTATGGGATGTTCCATGTCCCATAAATACAAATGCTGTTCCTGCTTCTTTTGCAGCATCCAGGCTTTCATACTCGGTTACTTTTACTGCCTCTGCTGTGATCGCTTTTGCTACGGCTTCCTTATCTGCATTGATTACAGTTGCATCGGAACCAACTTCTCCAAGCAGTGGCTCTGCAATTTTTACTGACTCGAACTTATCTTTATAATTTTCTACTGCTTCTGTCAGTTCATCATATTCTGCACCATGCATCAGATGCGTCGGCTGCACGATCAGATTCTTGACACCGTTCTTTACAGCTCTTTCTAAAGCCTGATCCATATTATCAATCTTTTCTCCGTCACGTGCCTGAACATGGTTGATGATGATCTGAGCCGTAAATGCTCTTCTTACAGACCACTCAGGATAAGCTGCCTGAAGTGCCTTTTCAATTCCACCAATATCCTCTGCACGGCTGTTATTAAAGGAAGTTCCGAAACTTACAACTAAAAGTTCATTTTCCCCAATCTCATCCTCATTCAGTGGATCATCTTTTGATGCGTCTCCCGTATCTCTTCCGAAATAATCCGGGTCTGCATTTTCACCTTCTACTAACTCTTTCTGTGCATCTGTCAATGCATCCCATGCCTTCTTTGCAGCTTCGCACTGCTCATCTGTCTTGTCTGTCCTCTCCTGCACATAAATATCATCAATCAGCTTTGCCACTTTATCTGCCGCCTCCTGATCTTTTTCTTTGGTTGACTGTTCAGATTTGGTTGAATTGTCGTCACTGTTCTTTCCACCACATCCACTTAACATGGATATTCCAAGTGCAGTTACCAGAAATGCTGTCAATAATTTTTTCTTCATCTTTTCCTCCCTGATCTTTGATCAATGCTTTTTGGAACAGAACGGTTCAGATATACAGATATACACACCGACTCTGGCTTTTGTCTGCATAAATAAGTAAATAAAACCCCCGTTAAAAACGAGGGTTCACATAATATCTTCTTTACACGAATAAACTGTCTTTTTTATAAAAAACAGTCTGTCCTATTCTTTCGTACCGCCAGTTCCTCGTGACCTGAACTCTTCGTTCCTGTACTGCGAAAGGCAGGTCTCCCGGCTGATCGTTCAGACGCATCCAGCTCACCTTCCCGGTCTCCCAGTGGTCTTACGGCTGTTGCTCACGAAATACGGTGACGAGTTCGTACAGGATTCGCACCTGTTTCCCTTTTCACCAGTCCTGACATTTTGTCCGACTGACACCTTACGCATCTTTCATTTAATTGTAACGGGGATATTCTAACACCTTCCCTGAAGATCTGTCAAGAAATATCCCTCTTACCTTTTTGCTCCTCCAAAGTCCTGCGTAATCTTTCAGTCTCTTCCTCCGCTGCTTTTGCACGCTTTTCCGCTTCTTCAATTTCTTCTTTTGCCTTCCTTTTCACCTCATCAACTTCCTTTTTCGCTTTCCGCTTCGTCTCGTTCAGTTCTTCTTCCATCTCATCGATCATCAGCTTTACTGTATTTCGATCCATAATTTCCAGTTCTTTTGAAAACATCTCCATCATCCCTTCCATATTCAGGCACAGAGTGTAGATTTCTTCATAAATTTTCTGAAATTCAGGATTCCTGTCCAACAGTTTCATAATCATATCCGGATCATCCTGACTTAGAAATACCAACCACTCTTCCAATTTATTCTCTATCTTTTTATCTTTATTGTGGATGATGTTATTAAAAATGTCAAGACATACAAACGTATACTCCTGTAATAGATTGATCTCCACGCCGGTATCGCTTGTCTGTCGGAATCGATGCAGGTACAGCTCTGCTGAAAATTTTCTGAATTCACTGCCACTCTTTTCAAACAAGACGATTGTGTATACCTTTTTTATATTTTTATAGCTGAATGTTGCACCCAGTTCCTCCCTTGCTCTTTTATACTGTCTCAGTAGCAGATCCGCCGAATAGCACGCACTTCTCTCTCCCGGGAACAGATACCCGATCTTCTGCACCTCTACGTTTGCAATACTTCCGTCCTCCAGCTGTACTACAACATCCATCACCAGCAGGGAACTTTCAGCCGCAATCCTTGCAGACTCATTTGGCAGTACCTTTAATACTTTCACTCTCTGTCCCAACATCTCTGATATAAAATCATTAAACCGATCCGGTCTGGTATCAGGATTCATAATAGCTTTAAAATAAGTATCATATAATAATTTGATTCCCTTCACTCCCGTACATAGATCGAGATATTCTTGCTGACAGGTTTCTTTCCATCCACAAAAAGTTTTCCACAACTCTTTATTTTCTCTTAATTCTTCAAGCACCTCCCCTCTTGTCCTTATGATTGGAAAATAATTTTGCAGTTTGTTCTTCATAGGCAATTCCTTTCTACTGATGATTTTTTTCTGACTGTTCTCTGCAGATTTTCATTTTGACCATTTATTTTAATTACATTGAATCGATGCTTTGAATAAAAGCTGTTGACCTTGTTCTGAATTCAGATGCTCCATGAATCGGAGTAATTACAGAATACATGACAAATACTGGAATTGCAATTTGTATTTTGTTCATAACTCATCTTTTTTGTCGATAAAATTGTGGATAATTTTTTGGGGGGAAGAATAACAAAAGAGTCCGGACATACATTTTCTGTATATCCAGACTCTTTTCTTTTTAACAAAGCTTTTCGCAGCTCAGTTCATTTTCATCCTGTCTGCATTTCTTAAGCTCTGCGTTTCTTTTTAAATGCAATTACGATCACTGCACCTGCTGCAAGCAATGTCATTCCGAAGAATGGAATTACATTGGCTGCATCTCCGGTCTTCACTGTAGTAGTCTTAACGGCATCTGCCTTCTTATCAGAATCATTCTTATTTAAGTCATTCTTATTTGAATCATCTTTCTTTGAATCATTCTTCTTATCATCGTCAGCTGCCGGTTTCTTTTTCAGACCATCCAGTGCCTTCTCGATTGCTGCTGCCATTGCGTCAACTTTATCCTGTTCGGATTCTTTCAGACCCTTTTCTACCGCTGCGACTGCATCATCCAAAGCCTTCAGACTTTCTTCTGTATACTTACTTCTGTCAATCTTCTGTACTTTTTCCATTGCTGCATTCACTGTTGTATAGTCTGCATCTTTTTCCGGTTCAACTACCGGGCTTTCTACCAGTTCGCTTAATGCTTTCTCAATCGCTGCTGCCATTGCATCAACTCTGCTCTGTTCGGATTCTTTCAGACCCTTTTCTACTGCTGCGATTGCATCATCCAAAGCCTTCAGACTTTCTTCTGTATACTTACTTCTGTCAATCTTATCTGCTTTTGCAATTGCTGCATTCACTGCTGTATAGTCTGCATCCTCTTCTACAGCCGGTTTTTCAACCAGTGCTACATACGCATTATTGATTGCTGCTGCCATTGCATCGACTCTGCTCTGCTCGGATTTCTTCAGTCCTTCTACTACCGCTGCAACTGCATCATCCAATGCTTTCAGACTCTCATCTGTATATCTGCTTCTGTCTACTCCTGCAGCTTTTTCTTTTGCTGCATTTACTGCTGTATAATCTGCATCTTCTTCTACAACCGGTCCGTCATTTTTTGCCAGTGCTGCTACGGCTGCCTCAAGAGCTGCCTTCGCATTGGCTACTTCAGACCAGGACTTATCCGGCTGATTTCCTGCATTGATCGCTGCATCAAGTTCTGTGATCAGTGCTTCAGATGCTGTGATCTGCTCATTCAGGGCTGCTACAGATTCTGCTGTATAAATATCCTTTGCCGCCTCTGTCTTTGCTTCTTTTAATACCTTCCGGTATTCTGTCAGATCGTATGGATCTGCATCTGCCGCTCTTCCATTTATCTGGATCTCTACGATATGGTTCTCATGTCCGCTTGTAGTATTACTTCCAACTTTACCCATTGCGTACAGACGTACATATCTTCCTGTCACAGCTTCTCCGCTGTATAATGCTTTTCCTGCTGAAGTTTCTGCATATAATGTATCTGTCGGATCCACACCTAAATTATATACATCAGAATCTCCACTGTAATAGAGAACTGTCTTCTTCGCAAAATCTGCTGTATCAGATACTACCAGTGCGGTTGCCTTATAAGTTCTTCCATCAGTCCAGTAACGCCATAAGTTTACATTGTTGATCCTGCACTGCTGTCCGAGATCAATTGTAATGTAAGAACCTTTATCTTTTCCGTCTTTTCCGTAAATTGCATAGCTGTCAGAATCATTATTAAGACCATCTACTGCCTTGGAAAGCGGACTTCTTGTATTGGTCATATCTGTTGTCTCATTTGCATCTACCCATGCAGCTGTTACATTTTTCTGATATGCCAGATTTTCTACTACTTTCGGCACAAGTGTTGCATAACCTGCTGTCAGTGCCTCTTTTGCTGCCTGGATCGCTGAAGCATCTCCACCTGAGATGGCACTCGTTGCATTGGAAAGAAGCGTATCCATATTGGCTGCTGTCCAGGACTCTGTTGTCCAGTTATTTTTTTCTGCTGTGATCTTCTTCACAGTCTCTGCCAGTCCTGATGTCGGAACTTCATCGTAACCAAGACTTCTGTCATAAACTGCTACATTTGTCACAGCTCCGTTTACACCGTTACCAACGATCTTTGCTGCCGGAACTGCGAACTCTTTGTTCTCTGCATTATATACAGACGCACTTATCTGTCCGTCTACATAAATACGAACCAGTCCGTTATTTTCTTTTACACCAACGATCATAGATTCTGTTGCATCGGAAATAACTGCATCAGCTGTTGCTGTCACACCGTTTACCGTGAAATACGGATGTCCTTCCGCATTGATTCCGAGTTCATAAGCATCTCCCTGCTTTACAAGGACAACGCTTCTGTCTGCTGTCTGAACCTGTGCTGCTACTGTGAATCCGTTGGTTCCTTCTACGCTGCGGTCTTTTCCACTGATCTCGCTGTTGCTTCCCTCTACAGTTTCTTTCTCTGCAATCTTATTCTCTGCATAGTATGGAGCTGAGATCTTTCCTGTAATCTGATTTCCGGCTGCATCTGCTCCACTCTCTGCGGATACTTCTACAACATCGCCATCATTCAGTGCTGTAGCAAATGTCAGTTTAAATGTACGCAGGTCTGCATACTCTGAAACTGTCACATTATCAACAACTTCATTATTTACTTTGACCTTCAGGATTGCATTTCCTTTGATCTTTTCACTTAACTGTACCCGAAGCTCTGTTCCTGAAACACTTGTCAGACTCTTGAATGTCGGTGCAGTTGTATCTGCATCCTGGCTCAGAGACCATACCTGTACTTCACCCGGCTGAAGTGTAACGGATACTTCTTCACCCTTTGTATAAGTATCTTTTGCTGTCGCAATCGTTCCATTCGGAGAATAAGTATGTACTGTACTCATGTGGTAAGTACCGGCTTTTGTAACTCCGATTGCATCATTCAGTGTAAATGTGATCGTCTTCTCTGTTGCAGACGGGTTTCTCATGGAAATGATTCCTGCATTTCCATCGAAGCATGCAAATCCATATGGATTCTGTACTTCACCGCTGCTCATTCCACCATTTCTGTAAGTGCTGAGTCTTGTTGCACTGGATGGATGGCTACCGATCATCTTCGCATTCTTCAGCTTGGAGAAATTTTCTTCCTCCCACTCAAGGAACTCTGCATTTACAAGATATTTATCCTTGTCCAGCAGTGAATCAGAGTAATAAAGCTCCCAGAATGCAGTTCCTCTTGTTCCCATCATATACAGGTAATTCTTGAACTGTTCTGCTGTCATGGAGTCAGCTACGATTCCTGTTCCTTCACTTCCGTAGATCGGGTCATGGTTATAAAGATTTGCCAATGGGAACTGAAACTGGTGTACCTGAACAAACTCATAGTAGTTCGCATCACGGTAAGTCAGCATATTGTCCATCTTATTATTCAGCGTACCATTACTGATCTCTCCACGGTCTCCTGCACACTGTAACCATACAGAGTTTGCCCACTGTAAGAACCATGGACTTGGGTTGACATAACAGGTCAGGGAAATCCACAAGTTCTTAATATTATAATCTTTCTCAGCCTGACGGATATTCTCCATCAGCACGATCCATTTCTCCCAAAGGTCTGTCACATGGTACATCTGATTCTGTCCACCATACATATGGCGGTGTTCCTCACTGTATCCTACAACACCTTCTCCTGACGGGAATGCATTATACTGTGCAACATCTGCAAATCCATCCCACTTCCAGTAGTTCACTCCATAGTCGTGCATCCAGTTGATCGCCATTTCTTCAAACTTCTGAACATAAGTTGCATCTGCAACATCAATGGAACCACCGGATTTACTTCCTGTTCCGCTCTTTGTCAGGATATCTGCCAGAGAACCGAAGAAGTTGTATCCTCCTCTTGGTCCAATCCATACACCGAAATCAGATCCCAGTTTATTTACCAGGGAACTGGATGTCGTCAGTCCATTCGGGAACTTGGAGTTAAACTCCCAGAATCCTGTTGTATTCAGGGTCGTTCCTGAACGTACGGAATCTACAACCGATGTATCATTGTAGTTGTTCCATCCATCATCCACTACATAGGAATCCATCGGGCGAACTCCGGTCTGTGTCAGTTCCTTCTCGATTTCAATGAATGAGGAAAGGATATTATCATCATCAATTCTCATCATGTTGTCGAACCAGGAGTTGTACTGCAGACGGAAATCTGACGGAGTTGCAATACTGTCGATATAATCATAAAAATCACTTTGGATGACTCCCTGATCACTTCCGTCACTATGGCTTGCACCAACAACGGTCTGCCAGGAAATATACTTTCCATCCTCAGTCAGCTGTCCGTCTCTCTCAAAATCTGTAAAATTCTTTCCTGTATAGTAGCGTACATGTCCCAAACCTGATTCAATCTGTGTATCAGTTTCCGGGAATTCTGATCCCACAAACATTCCATCAATATAGATCGGCTGTCCGAGATTTGCCTTATATTCGCTCATCTCTACAACACCGCCGACTCCCTTCGGAACAGTCCATGTCTTATCGCTGTCTGTGACTGTCAGATGCTCGCCATCGATATAATCCATGCGGACATCCTTATCTTCACTGTCAATCTCCAGGAACTTACGCATGAAATGATCCCCATCATACATGACAATCTTTTCTGTAATATTGGCTTCGCCTGTTCCCATCTGAACCGGATCAAATTCAAAAGTAATCATCTTACCGGTCTTATTGACATCATTGATCACTGCTGTTGTATCATCAATCGAAGTCGATTTCAGTGTCAGTTCACTGGATTTGATTTCTTTTCCGGCAATCTGTGTACCTTTGTCAAGAACAGTTGTTCCGGCTGTATCCTGCACATCCAGTTCTCCGACATTCATAAACTTATTCCGGTTTGCATCCTGCCAGTGGTAGGACTCAATACCAACCAGTTTGATCTTGGATGTCGTCACTGTTTCATCCAGCTCGATCGCATCCGGCTTTGTATTTGCATCGGTTGTCAGTGAAATTTCTGCATTTCCACCAACCGTTGCATCCTGCCATGCACTGCCATCCCAGTACTGGATCTTCAGTTTGGTCAGACGTCCGGTACAGTTATACTTCGCACTATTATCATAACGCGGTGTATAAACCACTTTTTTTACTTCTTTTTCTGATCCAAAATTTACTACCAGTTTCATATCATCCGAATTAGAACACCAGAAATTGCCTGTTGTATCGGTAATCCCGTCTAATATCTGACTGCTATTTCCCTCACTGGTCGTATATTCTTCCAATGAAACTGCCCCGTTACTTGTCTCATCCAGCGTCTTAATCACAAATTCTTCTGAATTTTCTCCCGGTGTGAACACTGAATTTCCAAGCAGGTTCTCAATTTTTGTCGTGGAAAGCCTGTCATCAGAAATACTGAACTCACGGCTGAGCTTATCATTTCCAATGGTCACAATATTTCCACTCTTCGTAGCACTGACTGCATCCTGTGCGGCTTCTACTTCAGTCACTGCAAGCGGTGAAATCTGCACACAGCTTAATGCTGTCACAAGTGCAACCGCTTTTTTTAGTTTCCCTTTCATCATAGAAACTTATCTCCTTCCTCCCATTTTCGTGAGTATCTTATTTATATTAAGATACATCCTACTTTATTGTATCTCTTTTTTCCTCTCAAATCTTGTCACCCCCCCCACATTTTTTTGCTGTTTTTTGTCTGATTCGGAACTATTCGGATCTGTCTCGCATCCGTTTAGTGAAAGGGATTTGATTAGACTGGTATATTAATAAAGGTGCTTATGACCTGATATCCTATGCATCGGATTATCTGAGACAGGTCATAAACACCTTACTTTATTATTAGAAATGATGAAAAACTATTTTCAGTTATTATCCCAGCATTTCCCGGAGCATTTTGTTGACCATTCCCGGATTTGCCTTTCCTTTCATGGCTTTCATCGTCTGTCCGACCAATGCACCGAGTGCTTTTTCTTTTCCTCCTCTGTAATCAGCGACTGCCTGTGGATTGTCAGCAATGACTTTCTCCAGCGTCGTTCTGAGTGCATCTGCATCATTGACTGTCTTCAGTCCATGCTCTTCTACATATACATCCGGCTCAATATCATTCAGGAAGATCTGTTCAAATACTTCTTTTGCCACAGAACTATTTACTGTGCCCGCATCATTAAGCTCGATCAGCTTCGCCAGATTCACCGGTGAGAACTTCAGATCTTCTGCTTCCATGCTGTGTTCCTTCATCAGACGCATCGTCTCTACCATCAGCCAGTTGGATACTTTTTTCGGCTTATTGCAGATCGCAGTCGTCGCTTCAAAAAGATCTGCCATATGCTTGGATTCTGTAATGATCTCTGCATCATATTCCGGGATGTCAAATTCTTTTTTGTAACGCTCCAGATTCTCTGTCCGAAGTTCCGGCTGCTGTGCCCTGATTTTTTCGATCCATTCGTCACTGATCACGATCGGAACAAGATCCGGTTCAGGGAAGTAACGGTAATCCTGTGCATCTTCTTTGGAACGCATTGCATAGGAATGTTCTTTATTATCATCCCATCTTCTTGTCTCCTGGGTCACTGCTTTTCCTTCTTCCAGCAGCTCGATCTGTCTCTGACGCTCTCCCTCAATTGCATGAGCGATTGCTTTAAAGGAGTTCAGGTTTTTCATTTCCGTTCTTGTACCAAATGTATCCGAACCAACTTCCCGAACAGAAAGGTTTACATCCGCACGCATAGATCCTTCCTGCAGCTTGCAGTCCGATGCTCCCAGATACTGTACGATCATACGGAGTTTCTCAAGATATGCGATCACTTCCTCAGCGGAACGCATATCCGGCTCTGATACAATCTCTACCAGCGGAACTCCGCTTCGGTTATAATCAACCAGTGATGTATCATCCCATTCATCGTGAACGAGCTTTCCTGCATCTTCCTCCATATGCATTTCATGGATCCGCACTTTTTTCTTTCCGCTTCCGCTTTCAATCTCTACATATCCATCTCGTGCGATTGGAAGATAAAGCTGGGAAATCTGATAGTTCTGCGGATTATCAGGATAAAAATAGTTCTTGCGGTCAAATTTACATACCTGCGTGATCTTACAGTTTGTTGCAAGTCCGATCGCCATCGCATATTCTACAACCTGCTTATTCAATACCGGAAGCGACCCAGGCATACCGGTGCAGACCGGGCAGGTATGCGTATTCGGTGCCCCACCAAATTCGGTACTGCATCCACAGAAAATCTTTGTCTTTGTTGCCAGTTCGATATGAACTTCCAGTCCGATCACTGTCTCATACTGCTTTGCCATGATTACTGTACCTCCTTTTCCGCTGTCCGTCCGATCTGTGCAGGAACCTCATGCACTTTCTTTGTCGCACATTCATAAGTATATGCGGCACGGATCAGCGTCTTTTCGTCGAATACATTTCCTATGAGCTGCATTCCCACCGGCAGCCCTTTGCTGTCTTTTCCTACCGGCACACTCATGCCCGGAAGTCCGGCAAGATTGACAGAGATCGTATAAATATCTCCCAAATACATTTTCATCGGGTCATCCAGACTCTTTCCAAGCTCCGGTGCTGTTGTCGGGGCAGCAGGTCCCAAGATCAGATCGTATTTTTCAAATACACGGTCAAACTCCCTCTTGATCAGGGCTTTTGTTCTCAACGCTTTCAGATAATAGGCATCATAATATCCTGAACTTAATACGAAAGATCCCAGCATGATCCTTCTCTTTACCTCTGCTCCGAATCCTTCGGAACGGGTCTTTTTATACATATTGTGAAGTCCCTCATACTCTTTGGTACGATATCCATATTTTACTCCGTCGAAACGTTCCAGGTTGGAACTTGCCTCTGCTGCTGCGATCGTATAGTATGCCGGAATCGCATATTTTACGAGTCCCAGGTCAAACACCTCTACCATTGCACCTTTTTCCTCAAGCACTTTCGCTGCCTGCATGACTGCCTGATTTACTTCGGGATCCAGTCCTTCGCCCATATAATCTCTCGGGATTCCGATCCTGAGTCCTTTTACATCTTCCACCAGTGCTTCTGTAAAATCACAGTCATCCCGTTCGATCGACGTACTGTCTTTCTCATCGTGGGATGCGATCACTTCCAGGATTGCTGCACAGTCTGCCACATCCTTTGCCACCGGTCCGATCTGATCCAGTGAAGAACCATATGCCACCAGTCCATAACGGGAAACTGTACCGTACGTCGGTTTCAGTCCCACTACTCCGCAAAAGGAACTTGGCTGACGGATCGATCCACCGGTATCAGAACCAAGTGCATAATAACATTCGCACGCAGCCACTGCCGCACAGGATCCACCGGAAGAACCTCCCGGAACATGAGCTGTATTATGAGGGTTTTTCGTTGGTCCATAATAAGAAGTCTCCGTCGTACTTCCCATGGCAAACTCATCCATGTTCGTCTTTCCGAGAATGACGGCTCCTGCATTCTTCAGGTTTTCAACCGCCTGTGCTGTATAAGTCGGCTTAAAACCGGAAAGAATTTTGGAACTGCATGTTGTAAGCTGTCCTTCAATACACATATTATCTTTGATCGCCACAGGAACTCCTGCCAGCGGGCCGGTCAGTTCTCCTGCATCAATCTTTTTCTGAATTTCATCTGCCTGTGCATAGGCCCCTTCTTCATCCAGTGTCACATAACTGTTGATTGTTGGCTCTACTTCTTTTGCCTGCTCGATTACTGCCCGGACTGCTTCTCTGACTGTCACCTCACCGGCTTTTATTTTTCTGTGAGTGCTTCTGTCACTTAGCTTCCCTGTATTTCCAAATGCTTTAACTGCCTCAGCATTCTTTAAAATACCGTTTCCCGCCGAAGGTTCTGTAAATACCGCTTTATTTGATTTATTCCCACTTTCCTCAGTGAATATAATAGATCCCTTCTTTAAAGAAGCCAGACTTTCAACGCCGCCAATTACTTTCGTTTCCTTCAGAAAGCCCCCTGCAAAACCGACCTTAGTTGGAATATCAACATGATCTGAAAACTGCCGGTATCCACTTACAATCCCACCGCCGGTTTTCTTTACCTGCAGCGGACGTCCCGTCACCAGTCCTACGAACATTCCGTTCTGGACATTCTCCGACTCGCCGCTTCCCCAGACATCCACAGCTTTTTCGCAGCCTTTTCCTATTTCGTCCGGAAAATAAAAATCAAATTCCACATCCAGATCTGTCTCACTCTCAAACTCTACCACAAGAATGTTCTCATCCGCAGCCACCCAGCTTCTCAGAGAACATTTCTCTCCGGCGGAATTTGTCAATATTGTTATCGTTTCTCCCATGGCAAACTCCTGCTCCGTATACCACCGGGCACCTTCCATAGCAGGAATATCAAACACCATACGCCCTACCGGTCTGGGGCTTCCGCCGCTTACCGCCGGATCACATTTGGCAGAACTGTTATCATGAAAGAATTCCCAGTTCGCCGCACTTTCCATTTGCCAGAAGTCATTGGTAGTAAACCAGAACTGTGGATACCTCCCATCCCCAGCCACTGCCGCCAGCAAATCTCCATTTCCCAAAATCGGCGCATCAATCTTCGTCCCCGCATTCTGCCAGATCTTCCATCGTCCTCCCCCGGAAACATCCACATTTCCGTCTGGTACAGCCGTCGGAGCCTCAGTAAATACAGCCCTATTTCTCTCTACAACCATATATCTTTCCTTCTCTCCACTTTCGCTTCCCGCACCGCAGTATCCTACTTTATAATCACCGTCTCATAAACCGCTTCCCTCATTCCCGGGAAGCTGCCCTCTCTACGCCCATTCACCAGCTGTCCTGCCGCATCCTTCCACTGGAATCTGGTCATCGCATACGCCCCATTCTCAAAGTTATAGTTATTTCCTTCATCCTCATACAGCACAAACTCTCCGTCTGCCCCAGGATAAACGATAATCTGTACCGGCTTCTCTGGCTCCTGCTCTGCATAAACCAGCCCATCAGCCACCGGAATGATCGCACCCGCCTTCACGAAAATCGGGATCCGGTCAATAGGTGTCTCCACCTTCACATACTGGCCGCCCTCATATTTCTCATTTGTCCAGTAATCGTACCAGATCGTACCAGCCGGCAGATAACACTCCCATGTCTTTTCCCTGTTAAGCACGGTACTTTCCGGACCATAATACATAGGCTCCGTAACTGCACAGATCAGCAGGGATGGTCCAAACATAAACTCATTCTCCACCTTTCGCGCCTCCCTGTCCTCCGGGAAATCAAACAACAGGCTTCGCATAATGGTATAATCCTCAAAATGTACCGCCCCTGCCAGCGAATAAATATAAGGCATAAAATGATATCTCAGCTTGATAAATTTCTCGATAGCATCATAGAACATAGTGCCCTTTTCCCCGAAATTCCAGATTTCTCTCGGCGTATCTGTACCATGAGACCGGAACATAGGAAGAAATGTTCCCATCTGAAGCCAGCGTGTATAAAGCTCACAATATCCCTTATCTTTCACACCCTCATTATATTTTCCCTGCCAGAACCACTTGGGCTCCGGATCCGTGTTGCATCCGCATCCACGGTTCTGCCACTTATCTGCAACTGTGAAAAAGGCTCCGATATCCAAGGTCCAATAGGGATAACCGCTCAGTCCCATATTCAAACCTTCTACGATCTGGATCTTCAGATTCTTCCAGTCCGCGCAGGTATCTCCAGACCACAGCATAGCTGCATACTTCTGACCAGATGCATAACCGGAACGTGTCAGATTCAGTACACGCATATCCTCCCGATCCTTTCTCTGGTTCTCATAAATTCCCTTTGCATGCTCCAGGGCAAAAGCGTTGGCCACAGCAGGATCCAGGTATTTCTTGTGCTCGCCTCCAACCAGCTGGAAACGCTCCCAGGGCTCTCTTTTCACCGCACCGCCCCAGTCCGGACCGGAAAACGGCTCTGTGGAGTCACACCACCAGGAATCAAAGCCCTGGTCAAACAGCCCCTCCTTCGCCTGTTTCCAGTACATTTCTCTTGCTTTTTCATTAAAAGCATCATAGGTTGCATAATCATACAGAAGATATCCGGCATCAAAAAATTCCTGATGATTTTTTCCTCCGGCATTCATATTCGGCCATACAGAGACCATGCTGTGGGCATGCATCTCATGAATCCGCTCCATGCACTCCTTGTTATCCCCATAACGGGACTGATCCAGAATCTTCTCCCCCCAGTTGCCCGGATCCCAGGTATTCCAGTCCTGAACCACACAATCCAGCGGAACCCCGATTTCTCTGTAATGGCGTACAATTTCCTCTAATTCTTTGGAAGTATAATATTGCTCCTTGGACTGGATATAACCATAAGCCCACTTCGGCAGCATCTGCGCCTTGCCTGTCAAATAGCGATAAGCATGGATAATTCCATCCATGGTATTGCCGCCCATGAAATAATAATCGATCTGATCCACTGTATCCAAAAACAGGTAAGACTCCCTTCCCTCATCATTAAAAGTCATCAAAGAACAGCAGTCAAACAGCACTCCATATCCTTCTGTAGAAACAAACAGAGGCATTGGGATCCTCATATTGTGCTGGTAAAGATACTGATTGTGTCCGCGATAATTGTAAATTCCTTCCTCCGCCTGGCCAAGACCGTGAATCTCTTCCTCCTCTTTCCAGTCGAAAAATACCCTTGCACGATAACCGTCGCGCACCTTCTCCGGCTTCAGATTCTGAATAAAGTTACGCTCACCGTCAACTGTTTTTACACGGTTGATAACCGGCTTCTCACCTCCAGTTGTATAGCGTACTACGTCAATTTTTGTTAAATCTGCCTTATCCTGTATGCACCACCTGGTTCCGTCCGCGTGCTTCCACTCTATTCTTCCAGATGAAAGTTCCAGAGAGGCCAGAACTTTTCCAGTCTTTAGTTCCAGCTTTTCTTCGTTTTCCTCTGCTGCAAACTCAACTGCCGGATATTCCTTTTTTTCAATAATAAGAGAGTCGTTTCCCTTAATCTCCTCTTTTCCAATTACACAGCGGATAATTTCCTCTGTAACCGGAATCAGCCGGTATAACATTCCTGCCGCTTCCGTCTGTACATACCTGTCTGTTTTTATCATTTTCCATTCCCTCCGTTTTTCAATCCCCTTTTTTTTACGTTGTCTGTCTGAAAGAGCCTCTTGCGTGATAATAAATTCCAACGAAATTTTCCATTACATAAAAAGCTGGCACATCAGGACAAAGCTTCCTGCTTTTATCCTAACATGCCAGCCTGAAAAAGGTCTATGTCTTATCTGCTCCTGAATTTTAATTATTTTTACTCTTCTCATATCCGGGAGTTTTTCCCATATGCTTCTTATATAATCTGTAAAAATTGGAAATATTATTGAACCCACATGCCAAGGCAATCTCAGTCACATTTGCCCCATCCTCCCGAAGCAGCTCCCGGGCCCGGTTCACACGCAGACGTGTCACATAATCACTGAAGCTGATGTTGGTGAACTTACGGAAATAGGAGGAGAAATAGTTGGAGCTCATATAAACAGACGCTGCAACCTCCTCCAGCGTAATCTTCTCACAATAATGAGCGTTTATGTAAGTAAAAGCCTGCTCCAGACGTTTCATGGCATTTTTCTTTTCCCGAAGCATTTCACCGGACTTGGTCTCATCCTGATAAGCCCGGATCAGCATGGTCAGAATCCGCAGAACATTCGCCTTAATCATAAGCGGATAGCCCTCCTTGCGCTCCTGCCATTCCTGATAAATCTCCTGTATGCTGGTACGGATCTCCGTATTCACAGTTTCTTCATGGCCCACTCTGTTCTTAAAATTAGTTCCACGCTCAACAAAGGGCCGCAGATATTCCGTATCAAAAGTACTGATCTTCTCTGCTACAAACTCCGGCGAAAAAATCATAACCAAAAGCTTCATTCTGCCTCCCAGAAGTTTCCAGCCATGCGGCTCTACATTATTGAAAATGATAATATCATTCTCTTCCATGGTATATTCCTGTCCATTGACGAAATAGTTTCCCTTTCCTTCCAGAACCCAGGTGATCTCAAAATAGCTGTGCCAGTGCCAGGTTCCCGGATGACTGTTGGAAGGGTTAAGCTCCACTTCTGATATCTGAAAAGGAAATTCTTTATCAAGAGGAATACTGTCTCGTTCCAGTCTCATACTCTGCCCCCTGTAATAATCTCATGAGCACAGTATAGCAGACTTGTGTTCTGCATGCAATCAGCCTTAAAGATTATGTTATTGTTCATTCCGTGAACAGGAACACGGAGTAAGCAGTAACTTATTCTTTTTGGGGACCGGAATCCAAAAATTCTTCTAACTTTTGCAGCTCATCCTCATGCTTCCCATGAACTGCAATTCTGAAATAATCTTTTCCCTGCACTCCCTTTATCATATAATAATCATTTTCTATTTTGAAAAAAGGCTCTTTCAGCATATCCAGATACACAAAACTTCCCAGAGGTCTCAGACTTAATATAAAAGCTCTGTCTATAGGCGCATCCAGAAGGTAATCCGTTGCAAACCAGCCTGATTCTGCACACTTTTCTCTTGACGGCTGTTTTCCAAGAATTTTCATTTAATCGGCTCCTCTCAATGATACTGCAATCTGGCCTGCTGCCTCCAGAAATGCAAGGATTTCCTCTTCTTTCGTAAACCAGGAAACGCTCACTCTCACAGTTCCACTATTTTTTGTTCCCATTGCCTCATGAATCAGGGGGGAACAATGAAGTCCGGCGCGCACTGTAATTTCATAACCATTTTCCAGGATATATGCCGCATCCGAAGCCTTCAGCCCCTGAAAATTCAGGCTCATAACAGGTCCCTTACATTCCGCAAAGCTGCCATATACCTGTACCCCCGGAATTTTCCCAAGCCCTTCATACAAAAGCTTCATCATCCTTTCTTCTTTTTTCTTTATCCTGTCCACGCCGTTTTCCAGCACGAATTCCACACCGGCAAGAAGTGCCCTGATCCCCGGCAGATTCTGAGTGCCGACCTCATACTCATAATCACCGTCTTCATAAGTAAGCTGTTGACTGTTCCGCCCTGTGCCGCCATACTTCAATGGCTTCAGTTCCAGCCCCTTTCTTATGAAAAAGCCCCCGGTGCCTTGTATTCCCAAAAGACTTTTATGCCCTGTAAAAATAACCCCATCTGCCCTCCAGCTGTCTGCATCCACCGGAATACAGCCTGCACTTTGCGATACATCAACAAGCAGAAGCAGATTATTTTCTCTTGCAAAATTTCCAATCAGCTTCATATCCTGCACATATCCGGTCACATTGGAACAGTGGTTTACAATAAGAGCTGACGGATTTTTTCCTGTGTTTTCCATTGCTTCTTTCAGACCTTTTTCCAGCGCATTCCGGGTAACTGCTCCATTTTCCAGGCAGGAAATGATTGTTACCGGATGCTTCTTTAATACCGGCTGATTCATAAGCGGGCGCAATACACTATTGTGTTCTGTCTGGGTTGCCAGGATTCCACACCCCTCTTCTCCGTAATCCAGTCCACACAGCACTGTGTTCAGGCTTTCCGTAGCACCTGAGGTAAAAAAGATCCGGTCATGAGCCTGGATGCCCAGCAGCTTTCCAAGCTTTTCCCTGCACCTTTCTTCTGTATCTTTTTTCAAAATTGCGCTTCCTCCCCGGAATTGCGAAGCAGGCGTGTCCATAAGACACGCCTGTACAGCTTCACATACAGAGAAAGGCTTGGGCCAGGAAGTGGCCGCATTGTTCAGATAGATCATCTAACTCATCCTTCCAGGATATTGCGCAAGCGCGCCCTTTGCAATTTTTTTGATCAGCCTGGTATAATCACCAAAAATCAGAACCTGATGATGTCCAAAGCCAGCCAGATTGTGCATAAACTCCCTTGCATCATCCATCTGGATATAGTAATACGGGCTGCAATAGGTCTCGGCATATTCCGAACGGATTACTTTTCCTTTCTTAATGCACATGGTATCACCTGCCGGATTGAAACGACCAAGTGTAATATAATCGTCTTCGTTCTGTGTAAAATCAACCTGAAGCTTACCGCCGAAGCCCTGTCCGGTAAATGCCCACAGCTTGTATTCCAGCGGTTTTGTTCCGTATCCGTTCATACAAAGTGCCGGAACTGCATGATGGATCCTGAGCAGCTCATCTGTCTCATGATTTGGATTTCCCATAAAGGCCGGACGGTTTGCAGCGTATTGCATGATCAGCATTGCCATAAGTGCATTCAAGTCTTCCTCGCATCCACTTGGAATTCCCTCATCCTTCATAATTGAATGACACATGCATGGTGTAAATTTACGGTTCTGTGGAATTTCCGTCGTACAAAGCTCATGACAGGCTGTGGAAAATGCATTGCAGTCATAAATATCCATCATTTTCTTTGCTGCAAGATAATATTTAATGTCATTGATAAACCAGTCGGTATTTACCTGAGTATCTGTAGAACCAGCAATCAGCTTATCCGCAATTGGCTTTGCCTCTTCATCCGTAATCTCATCCATATATTTGAAAATAGATGTGAATGGAAGCTTGATCACTTCAAATCCATAACGCTGACGAAGAACCTCCGGATCACGGATAAGGCTCTGAATTCCAAATGTAGGCTGGGAACCTGCGGTCAGCACAAGTGCTCTTGTATTGCGAACTGCTTTTCTTACCCAGAGAATATGTGCGATTTCATTTACATCCTGAAGATCCATTGCCACGTATGCTTCCACACCAATTGAGCGGCAATATGCTGCAAAATCAATGCCCTCATTTCCATTCTGCCAGATAATGACCGGTTTTCTGTAGCGTTCCAGCTTCGGAATTCTCCATCCCATGCAAAGGAAGCAGTCAATTTCATCTACATCTTCACCGATCTTGTCGAACATTTCTTTTTCTACAACAAAGGATTCATTATATCTTACATCCAATGCCTCTTTAAATTCAACCTCGCTAATCACGTCCTTCAGGGCCTCTACAGAGCTTTTGAAGGTTTCATCAGCAACCTTTGTCTCTGCCTCTACAGTCATGTCTTCTTTTCGTCCGGCACGGCACGGTCCCTCCCAGAAATGAGTATGTGTCAGACAACCGATCAATGGTCTTACAACAAGTTTTACATCCATAGCTTTCTGTTTCATAGTTTGAAATACCTCTTTTCCCCATTCAATTTTTGTGTTTCCCCCGCGTATTAATTTCAATTATATCTTTTAAAAAAACTTTTTCTTCTATTTTCTTCCTGTTACTTTATACTTTCTTATTGTTTTTTGTTCTAATTGCACAAATATTATAATTATTCCTATTAGTTTTATATGAATTATTGCACGTTGTATATCTCATACAGACAACGCAAAGCGCCGACAGATTTACCTGCCGGCGCTTTTTGGTTTTTATTATGGAGTTAACAAAACAAACTTAATTTGAATATGGGTTACTTCCATCAATAAGACTGCATATGTTTCAGCGTCCCAGAGACTCTACAAAAGTTCCCTTCACATCGCTCCAGTTGCGGTCTGCATAATCAAGAAGATATGCAGCCTGCTCCATGGACATTTCCGGGAAAAGAAGGAAAAGGCTGTGGGAGCCGTATTTATTTACAATTCGGTCTACGTTGCGGATCCAGTCTTCAAACTCACCGGAATATACCTTTACCCAGATAGATTTTCCTGCTGCGATAGCTTTGTCGTAGATCACATCCCAATCCGGAAGTGTTCCGTCCGGGCCGGCATCGCCGCTGGTCCACTGAAGAGCATCGATTCCATCAATTTCCATAAGGGCGTCCATGTGCTTAATTGCAGCCGGACCATCCAGATGATAAAGTACATGGTCTACATTTTCAGACTGGGTACGTAAGGACGGCTGAATGTATTTACGGAAGTCTTCCGGTGACATCATTGCGGAGAAGTCGCACTGGAGCTTCACAGTTCTGCCTGGTCCCCAGATCTGGAATACGGTGTATGCATTTCCGCCTTCTTCATCTTTAATGATATCATAGAAGCGGTCGTAATATTCATAATAAATGTCCGTTACCTCCTGGATTCTTTCCCCAATCATTTCCGGCTCATCCAGAAGATCGAAGAGAATGTCCTGGGCTCCGCGAAGAGAAGCAAGAACGTCAATATTTTCCATAAGGTCAGGCATATCCACATAGAAGTCATCTCCGGCAAGTGCCTGACAATCCTTTGCAAGCTGAAGATGTTTCTTAAACCATTTATTCTCCGGATCAAAGGTCAGCTTCGGCACACCGTCCCAGCCGTCCAGACATTTGTTAAACCATACTGTATCTTCTTTAAACCCAATTTCAGAACCAAGATAAGAAGCAAGTGAGCCTGGTCCAAAATCAATATTCAGATTCGGAAAGCTCTCTCCAAGGAATGCATGTGTCTGGCAGAAGTAACGATAGCGGTCAACAATTCTCTGAGGGTTCTGGTATTTGTCCTCCATATCTTTCCACTTCAGTTCTTCCGGCATATTATAGTATTTTCCCTGACAGATCTGATCCAGATAACCGCCCTCTACAGGTGTTCCGTCGGAGTACTGCTCCACCTCAGGTCTTCTTGCGATTACGCACATAAGCGGTCTTCCCGTGTTCTTATGCGCCCAGTAGTTGCGGAATTTCTCTTTGGCAGCTTCCATATTTACTTTGTAGCCTTCACCAGGTTTTGGAAGCTGAATTTTGCTCAGATCCACTTTATCCTTCACAAAATGAGGTGCCTCATGAAGCGGTCTGCGTACCCAGGTACCATTGGTTTCGGATGTTTCGTAGGAATCATCTTCCGGAGTTTCTTCTGCATCCGGCTCTGACTTTGTCTGCGCATCAGTCATCGCAATATTTTTCTCTTTGTCTTCCGCACCTGCAGTTACGCTTTCCTCGCCCTTTACTGAAACCTGGTCAAATTCCCCGGCTGCTGCCTTTGCACAGAATCCGGATTCCGCATATTTTTTTGCACACTCTGCCGCAGAAGCTGCATCCTCTGTGTAAGCGTCTGCTCCGATCTCATCTGCAAACTCCTGGCTGATCGGCGCACCGCCAACCATGATCTTAATCCTGCTTCTGAATGGCTGTTCCAGAAGTGCTGCTACTGTGTCACGAAGTGACGGCATTGTAGTGGTAAGAAGAGCGGAAAGTGCTACAATGCTTGCTTCTTTGTGCTTATTTACCTCATCAATAAAAGTCTGGATCGGCACATCAACACCAAGGTCAATTACTTCGAAGCCTGCACTTTCGAACATCATTCCAACCAGATTTTTACCAATGTCATGAAGATCTCCGGCAACCGTTCCAAGAATGATGGTTCCTGCGCTTCCGGCCTCTCCGGTTGCAAGATATGGCTTCAGTACTTCCACACCAGCCTTCATGGCTCTGGCTGCAGCCAGCATCTGTGGTACAAAAATAATCTCTTTCTTAAAGTTATCGCCAACAACTGCCATGGCGCCGATCATGGCGTCGTTGAGGATTGCAGTTGGATCACATCCTGCATCAAGTGCCTCCTGGACAGCCTGTCCGATTTCTTTATTTTTTCCATCCTGGGTTAATTTGAAAACCTTCTGCATTTTCTCATCAAGCGGAGATGCAGGAGCCGGCTGAGCGGCTTCCTCGGATGCTTTGTTTCCGAATTTATCAATATACTGCAGGCAGTATTCATCACGCTCCAGAAGTGCGTTTGTTGCATAGATCATACCAATCATGTTTTTGTTGGTCGGATCTACGATGGCACTGTCCATACCAGCATTCATAGCAAGAACCATAAATGCCTGGTTAATATTTTTTCTCACCGGAAGTCCGAAGGAAATATTAGAAAGTCCGCTTGTAATGTGGATCTCCGGATATTCGTATTTGATTCTTCTGCAGCAGTCTGCAAATACAGTCAGCGCAGTCTGGTCTGTTCCCAGGGTTACAACCAGTGGGTCAATATGTAAACGGCTTGGTGCAATGCCGTACTGTTTCGCTTTTTCCATAATTCCAAAGAAAATTTTCATACGACGCTCTACGGAATCCGGAATTCCATCGTTATCGCAGAGAAGGGCTACGCACTCCCAGTCTGTGTCTGCGATCACTGGAAAAATCGTGTCAATTTTGTCTCCTTCAAGGGAAACAGAGTTAATAAGTCCCGGTCTTTTACAAAATGGAATGGCTGCAACGCAGGATCTGGCACTTGGACTGTCCACACAGATTGGTGTATCTGTCACTTCCTGTACAAGGTCGATCATCCATTTCAAGGTTTCTACTTCTACAGCCTCTTCTACTGAGGCACATACGTCCAGAAATGTGGCTCCCGCTTCTGCCTGCATTCTGGCTCTTTCTCTGATCAGGTCCGCATCCCTCTCAGCGATGGCTTTTGCAACTGACGGAATGGATCCGTTCAGCTTCTCACCAATAATAATCATGGCATTTTCCCTCCAATATGAAATTGTAATTGCTACTGTTCACTCCGTGACCAGTAACTTGTAATTTTCTGTCACAATCTTCTCCGCAAGCTGTAACAGTTTCGTTCTCTCCGCTGCAAGTCCTCCGCTAAATGGACTTGCTTTTTACAAATTCATTTTATATCAATTGGGGGAAATTCCTCTTCTGTTATTTTCTCATTCGATTATACTATCTTACTGTGAATAATTTCACAGCTTAATGCATATGCAGAATGTCCAGCCACCTGCATTTCATCTTCCCAGTTTCACTTTAATAAATAACAGCTGGTATACGCAATCTTTCCAGGACCATAATAATAGTCAAGGTGGTTTGCCTGACAAACCTGCATGACCAGCATTCCATAGGCTTCCATAGAGGAAAAGGCCTGGTCCGGAAAGCGGCAGGGAGCGTCCGGACAGGTACAGGTTTTGCATTTTGTGCAGCAGCCTGCGCCCATTGGAAGCATATTCGGGTAAAATTTCCGCAGATCTTTTTCCAGGCTGTAAAAGGAGGCTTTGTGCATAGCTTCTGTGCGCATCATACCTTCCCCATCCATGGAATCCTCCAGCTGTCCCACTGTCTGTACCAAGATTCCAAGTTTATACTTTCTTACTCTTTGTTTGCATTCCTCCAGGGTTCCGCAGCCGGGCGGACAGCTCCAGCATTTGTTGTATTTG
>ERZ827498.1296-NODE-1296-length-28466-cov-4.603217_pt1 | contig 28466 bp, 25 predicted proteins | sample MGYA00519865_ERZ827498 | MGnify/ENA primary metagenome ERZ827498 (study PRJEB31778, sample SAMEA3449328) | human gut metagenome | biome: human gut; feature: human-associated habitat; material: faeces | place: United Kingdom | collected 2010/2012 ...
CGTCTGCCGCCACCCGGTTGGAGCTGAGCTTTCCGCAGCGTTTGCAGCGGTGGATGATGGCCCACTCGCCGCCCTTGCGCACCCAGACGGCCACGGGCTCCATCTGCCCGCCGCAGTCTGCGGCGCGGTCCCCGGGTTCATTGTCCAGATGCAGGCTGGTCAGGCAGTTGGGGCAGTGGTTGCGGTGCTGTGTGCCCGCCGGTTTACCGCCGTAAAATATCAATCTTCCTCTTCCCCGTTGTCCATCGTCACAATCTCGCAGATGGCGCGGCCCGTGGGGGTGCCGGCCAGACCGCCGATGCCGGTCTCGCGCAGGTCCTTGCTCATCGCGTTGCCGACCTCGGCCATCGCGTCAATGACCTCGTCCGCGGGGATGTGCCCCACGACCCCGGCCAGCGCCATGTCGGCGGCGGAGACCGCGTTCATGGCACCGATGACGTTGCGCTTGATGCAGGGGATCTCCACAAGACCTGCCACGGGGTCGCAGACAAGGCCCTCAAGGTTGGTCAGCGCCATGGCGAACGCCTCGGCGCACTGCTCTGCCGTGCCGCCCTTGATGTCCACCAGCGCCGCGGCGGCCATGCCGCTGGCCGCGCCGACCTCGGCCTGACAGCCGCCCTCGGCCCCGGCCAGCGTGGCACGCGCGGCCACAACCTGCCCAAACCCGGCGGAGACATACAGCGCGCGGCAGATGGCTTCCTCGTTATAGCTGCCGCTGCGCCACAAGGGCAGCAGCACCGCGGGCAGAACGCCGCAGCTGCCCGCCGTGGGCGCGGCGACAATTCGTTTCATGCAGGCGTTGCATTCGGCGGTTTTCAGTGCCTCGGCCATGACGTCGGCAAAGTAGCCGTCGGCGTAGAGCACGCCGCGCGCCGCTGCCGCGTTGACCTTGGCCGCGTCGCCGCCCGCAAAGCCACTCATCGAGCGGTCTGCACCGCAGTAGCCGTCGCTGGTGGCCCGCATGACTGCCCACAGACGGTGCATCTCGGCCTCGCTTTCGGCGCGGGTCAGGCCGCTTTCGGCCAGATCGCTCTCAAGGATGACCTCATACAGCGGCTTGCCGCTCTCCTTGCAGAGGTCGATCATCTCATGCACGGATGAAAATGCCATCTTTCCCGCCCCCCTTACAGATTCAGAATCGTGACCTTGACGATGCCCGGCTGGCTGCCCAGCTGCCCGGCAATCTCGTCCGGGATAGGCTCGTCGCACTCCAGCACCATGACGGCGTAGCCGCCCGCCGTCGAGCGGTAGAGCTGCATCGTGGCGATGTTGACGCCGTGCTGGCTTAAACAGGTGGTGACGGCTGCCACATGGCCGGGCGTGTCCTGGTTGTGGACGATCAGCGTGTTGTGGTCTCCGCCAAAATTCGTCGTGATGCCGTCAATCTGGCAGATGTTGATCCGCCCGCCGCCGATGGACGCGCCGACGACCTCGAGCTTACGGCCCGACGCACCGGTCAGCCGCAGCACCGCCGTGTTGGGGTGCGCACCGCGCAGGTTTGTGGTGCCGATCTTAAAGTGCAGCCCGGCCTCCTTGGCAATAGAAAAGCTGTGCGGGATGCGGTCATCGTCCGGCTGCATGCCCAGCAGCCCGGCGACAAGCGCCCGATCCGTGCCGTGGCCGCGCCCCGTGGCGGCAAAGCTGCCGTAAAGCAGGATCTCGGCCTCGGCAGGCTGCTCCCCCAGGAGTCGCCGCGCCGTGCTGCCGATGCGCACCGCACCCGCCGTGTGGCTGCTGGACGGCCCCGTCATGACCGGGCCGAGCACATCAAATAACCGCATAACGGACACCTCACTTATAAAATGGTATAGAATGAGTATAGCGGATTTGCCGCGGGATTGCAAGGCACGGGCAGAAAAGGAAGAAAATGTTAAGAATAGCAACACTTCCCTGGCAAATTTTTACGTTTATCGGGGAACGTGTTTGAAAAATGCGGAGAGAGGTTGGAACGGAAGCGTTTTTGTGAGGTAACGAAAATGGCGGGTTGGATGCAGCACAACAGACAAGAATGAAAAAATATACGATGCTGCGTTGTTGGTGGCGTGCGGCGGTTTGTACACAGTAAGGTACACAGTCATGTACACAGTAGTGTACACACCCCACACGGTAGCTGGCGTTTTGTGGCGGTATATGCAGTGTGCAAAGGGTGATAAAAGTATAAAAAGAATACCGCATATTCAACGCAATAGCGTTAAATATGCGGTATTTGGCGGAGTAAGAGAGATTTGAACTCTCGCGGCGGTTTCCCACCCTACGCCCTTAGCAGGGGCGCCTCTTCGACCTCTTGAGTATTACTCCACAAGTCAAAGTGATTTTATATATTCACTTGTTATCACAAAATGGCGGAGAGGATGGGATTCGAACCCATGGTCCGCTCGCGCGAATCGCTGGTTTTCAAGACCAGTTCCTTAAACCACTCGGACACCTCTCCACAGTGGCCACCACCAAGGTGCGATAGTTATATTACCATAAGCCCTGCAGAATGTCAAGCATGAAAATGAAAAAACAGCAAAAGAAATTGCAAAAATTAAAAAGAAAAAAAGAAAATACAATAAAATCACGCCAAATCGTCCAACACTTGGCGCGCGGCACGCACGGACGCTGTATCCGTCTGCTGGATATGCCACTCGTCCAAACCGGGCAGCCCCATGGGAACGCCCTCGCGGCGGAACACCATCCGGCTTTCCAGTTCCACTTTCCCACTCATGTGGTAAGCCCTTGCGCCCGGCAGGGCAGCCGAAAGCTGCCGGATCACCCCAGCGTTTACCCCGGCACCGATCAGTACTTCCGGACCATTGGTGCGGTCACGCTCTGCCAACAGGCTGCACAGAACGTCAACACCCTGCACACAGCTGGCGGCGGCACCGCTGGTCAGCACGGTATCAATTCCAAGGGCGGCGGCGTCGCGGTAGGTTTGCAATGGGTCGGCAGATACATCAATGGCGCGGTGTAGGGTGAGCCCAGCACCATTGGCGGCCTTTGCCAGCCGTGCGATTGCGGTGCAATCCAGCGTGCCGTCCGGGTTCAGGCAGCCAATCACAAAACCGTTAGCCCCGGCACTGCGCAGCTCGGTGATCTGCGCGCACATCATCTCAATCTCTTCCGGCATATACAGAAAGTCCCCTGCACGCGGGCGCATCAGGCAGCGCACGGGCAGATCCAACTCGGCCTTGATCTGCCGCAGCAGGTCGGCGTAGGGCGTCAGGCCGCCCACGGCCAGTGCGCTGCAAAATTCCAGCCGATCCGCTCCCCCCTGCTTTGCGGCGCGGGCGGAGGCGAGGCTGTCAACGCAGACTTCCAACAGCTTCATGTCAGGTCACATCCTTTTGCTTTTTCCCCATTGTAACATAGGCTTTGGGATACGGCAAGCCCCGCGCGGCCAGAGCTGCGCGGGGCTTGCCGCAGTTATAAGGCTCACAACAAATAGGGGTAGGCATATTCAGGCAGCGTGCCCGCCGCGCACAACGCGCAGTTGTACGACAGGGCGGCTGGTGCGGGCAGGTACGGCCCTGCGCGGCTCCGCTGCCGGGGTGCCCAGCAGGATGCCGCAGGCTGCGTTGAGCATGACAACCGCAGCAAAAAGCCCCAGCAGTGCAGCCCACAGCGGCATGGTGCCGGAGGCCGCGGCGCTCACCATAACGCCGCCCAGCAGGAGGGACGCCGTTACCGCGAGCCTGCAAAATTTGTGCTTAATGAGTTCCCAGTTCATACCGTTACCTCCAAAGGAGCCGGCCCCGCAATGGCCGACTGCCGCAAATTCAACAACGGATAACAGCGTTCCGTTTGTTGTCTTAACTATAATACATCTGTAGGTTGTTGTCAATATGTTTTTACAACTTATTTTTGAAAATAATTGCAAAAAACTCTTTACAAAAACCACAGACGGTTGTATAATGAAGCTAAAGAAATGGGATTGTCTACAAGATGTGGTTTTACCCTACTTTATATAAAGGAGTTTTCCCGATGTTTGCAGAGCGCTTGAAAGAGGCCCGCAAGGCCAAACGATACAGCCAGGCCGAGGTGTCCAGGATGCTGGGGGTAACGCAGCAGGCTGTTGGCAAGTGGGAGACTGGGCGTTCCACCCCGGATCCGCAGACCGTGGCGCGTCTGGCGGAGATACTGGATACCCCCACCGACGTTCTGCTGGGTCTGCGCAAGGAGTCGGGCGCGGCGTCCGCTGTGGGCCGAAACGCCTTCAGCCGCTATACGGAGTCCCAGATCCCCGTCGTGGGCACGGTGCGCGCCGGATACGGGGCCCTCGCGTTTGAGGAGGACTACGGCAAGGAGTATGCCTGTGTCAAGGACCCGGAAAACTACTTCTTCCTCGTCGTCAAGGGCGACAGCATGGAACCGCGCATCTCTGACGGTGACTTGGCGCTTGTACACCGCCAGAACACGCTGGACAACGGAGATCTCGGCGTTCTGGTCTACGGGGCAGACGGCGAGGGCACGCTGAAAAAGTACATCCAGCGCGGCAACTCGGTCATCCTGCACCCCTTCAACCCGGCCTATGAGGAGCTGGTCATCAAGGGCGAGGAGCTCGACCACCTGTATATTGCCGGCAAGGTCGTGGAGACCAAGGCCAAGTGGTAAGGCTGCCTTACAAGTTCAATTATAGCATACGGTAAGTCCCATAATTTGGACTTTCAACCCTAAAACAGAAGAAATTTACAAAAATGCTGCCCGCGGCACACCTTGCAGAACAAGGATATGCGGCGGGCTGTATTTTTTATACCCTTTTTTCAGGAGGCAGGTGCGATGGACCTTGCGGAAAAACTGGAAATCCTGGCGGACAGCGCCAAATATGATGTAGCCTGTACCTCCAGCGGGGTGGATCGCCCCGGACGGCACGGTGCACTGGGCAGCAGTGCGGCGGCGGGCATCTGCCACGCCTTCACGGCGGACGGGCGGTGCGTCTCCCTCCTGAAGGTGCTCTACTCCAACGTGTGCAGCTACGATTGCAGCTACTGCGTCAACCGCCGCTCCAACGACAGACCCCGCGCGACCTTCACCCCGCGTGAGCTGGCGGAGCTGACCATCGGCTTTTACCGCCGCAATTATATTGAAGGGCTGTTTCTGTCCAGCGCTGTCTTGGGCACGCCGGACCGCACGATGGAGCTGATGATCGAGGCTCTGCGCATCCTGCGGGAGGAGTACCATTTTAACGGCTATATCCACGCCAAGACGATCCCCGGCGCGGACCCGATGCTGGTCGAAAAGATCGGGCGGCTGGCGGACCGCCTGTCGGTCAATATCGAGCTGCCCAGCGAGACGAGCCTGACCACGCTGGCCCCCGACAAAAAGAAAACTGCGATCCTGCGCCCCATGGGTCAGATCGCAGTGCAGAGTGCGCAGAGCAAAAAGGAGATGGTGCTCTACCGCGGGGCCAAGCCGTTTGCGCCGGCTGGGCAGAGCACCCAAATGATCATCGGGGCGACGCCGGAGACAGACCGCCATATCATGGACCTGACCGAGGGACTCTACAGGAAATACTCGCTGAAGCGCGTGTTTTACTCGGCCTATCTGCCGGTGGTGGAGGATCGCCGCCTGCCCGCACTGCACACGGCCCCTCCCCTGCTGCGGGAGCACCGTCTGTATCAGGCGGACTGGCTGCTGCGGTACTACCATTTTTCGGCCCGGGAGCTGCTGACCGAGGACGAGCCGAATTTTGATCCCTATCTGGACCCCAAGTGCACCTGGGCCGTGCGCCACCCGGAGTTTTTCCCCGTGGAGGTCAACACGGCCAGCCGTGCTGAGCTGCTGCGGGTGCCGGGCATCGGCCCCAAGAGTGCGCTGCGCATTGTCGAGGCGCGCCGGGTGCAAAGCCTCGGCATGGCAGAGCTCAAGCGCATTGGAGTCGTGCTTAAGCGGGCACAGTATTTCATTACCTGCAAGGGCAAGGCAGCGGCCCGCGGCAGCCGCGCGGAGATCGCGGGGGCGCTGCTTGACCCCAAGGCGTTCAGCGTGGGGATGCAGCAGCTTTCGCTGGACGATTTTGTACCCAAGGCCCTGCCCGACGCTGCCCCGGCTGTGCAAAGGCTGGAGGCGCGCGGCATGGCGGCGGACGTGGCCGCCCGGACGGTGCGGCAGGAGGCACTGCAATGTCTTACGAAGCGCATGTGACCGACACAGCCTACTGCTATGACGGCAGCTTTGCGGGCTTTTTGTGCTGCGTGTTCGAGAGCTACGCCCGGAAGGAGATCCCCGCCGAGGTCTGCCCGCCCGAGGAGGGACAGCTGAATTTCTTCGGCACGCGGCAGATTTTTACCGACGAGCAGCACGCGCGGCGGGTCGCGGCAGGGCTGGACCGGCTTGGCCGCGAGGTGAAGGACCGCGTGACGACGGGCTTTCTCTGCACCGACCCCGGCAAGGACCTGACACTGCTGCGGTTTGTGCGGCTCTGCTTTGCGCAGGGGCCGCGCGCCGCGCAGATGCTGGGCGACCCGGACGCCGCCGCGGCGTTTGCCCTGGAGCGGGCTGTCGACAACGAGGCTTGCAGGCTGATCGAGTTCATCCGCTTTGAGGAGCGGGACGGGATGCTCGGCGCGGTCATCCACCCGAAGCACCGGATTCTGCCGCTGCTGCGCGGACATTTTTGCAGCCGCCTGCCCGATGAGAGCTTCCTGATTTATGACGCGGCCCACGGCACGGCCCTGCTGCACCGGGATGGCCAGGTGCGCTATCTGTCGATGGAGCGCTATATTCCCGGCGCCGACGAGACAGAGCTCGACTGGCAGCGGATGTGGAAACGGTTCTTTAAGGCGTTGACCATCGAGCAGCGCCGTGACGAAAAGGCCCAGATGAGCCATGTGCCCAAGCGGTTCTGGCAGGATATGTGCGAGATGCAGCCGGATTTGGCTTTCCCCGCGGGGGCAGATGTCCGCAAAGCGGACTGATGAGGGCGGAGTGAATCGCTGCAGACCGTTTACGGGTAATTGCGGTGGGCTGGCCCTCATCCGGCCCTGCGGGGCCACCTTCCCCCGAGGGGGCGGGCTTGGAGCTACTCATAGTCATACTCCGGGTTCGCGGCCTGGTACTCGGTCAGCCAGCGGAGCAGACGCTCGGTGTCGGCATAGGTCATGCGGCCTGTGTCGGCCAGGGCGCACACCATGGCGCGGATGTCACCGCCGTAGAGCGTCTGCAGATGCGCCTGACTGACCGCGCCGCAGTAGGTCAGGCGGCGGACCAGCGGCGTGTACAGATTTTTATTGCCCTGCTTCTCGGTGCGGACGAAGTTTTTCTTCTCGAGCCGCAGCAGGAAATTGAGCAGCGTCGAGTCTGCCCAGCGGCATTCGGGCGGCAGGTGTGACGCGATTTCGCGCCTGGTGGCGGCGCGGCTGCAGGCCCAGAGCGCGGCCATGACCTGTTCTTCACTGCGGGAAAGCTGTTCCATGATGAACTCCTTTTATAATATGTAGTGCCTGTAGGGGCCAGGCATGCCCGGCCCGCAGGTGCAAGGCAGACGGTAGTCTGTGGGAAGGCTGCGGGCCGCACATGTGCGGCCCCTACAGAGCGAGGAAGAAATAAGTTCGATGTTTTACAAATGTGGTAATAAGAACTGAATATATTTTACATCTGTGGTAGATATAAATGCAAGACAAAATGTTGCACAAATTTTGTGACCGGAATTTAACAATAGTGGCAAATATCTTTTACAAATGTCTCATAAAGCGTTTCTGGTACAAAAACAATTAGTCACAATACAAAAACACATCCCCGATTTTCGGCTTTTTTCGGTATTTTGTCCGCTTGCCCGCAGGGGGGCAAAGCTCCTATAATATTGGCATACCGCAACGGCGCGGCAGATGCGATCCGCCGCCGGCGGGTCGCATTTGATTTACTGTAGGAGGAAATAAAGATGGCTAGAGTTTACAATTTCAGCGCCGGCCCTTCGATGCTGCCGGAGGCTGTTCTGAAAACCGCACAGGCAGAGCTGCTGGACTACCACGGCTCCGGCATGAGCGTGATGGAGATGAGCCACCGCAGTAAATGGTTTGACGAGATCATCACCAACACCGAGGCCGCCATGCGCCGGGTACTGAACATTCCCGACAATTATAAGGTGGGCTTTTTCCAGGGCGGCGCGACCCAGCAGTTTGCGATGGTGCCGCTGAACTTTATGACCACCGGCACGGCAGATTATCTTGTGACCGGCAACTTCAGCAAGAAGGCAGCCGAGGAGGCCGCCAAGTTCGGCACGGCCCGCATTGCCGCCAGCAGCAAGGACAAGAACTTTACCTACATCCCCGATGTCGCGGCCACCGACTATGACCCGAACGCCAGCTATATCCACATCTGCCAGAACAACACGATTTTCGGCACAAAATATGTCGATGTACCGCAGGTGGACGGCATCCCGCTGGTGGCAGATATGAGCTCGATGATCTGCTCCGAGCCGGTGGACGTCAGCAAGTACGGCGTCATCTACTTCGGCGTGCAGAAGAACATTGCCCCTGCCGGTATGGCTGTGGCCATCGTGAGTGACGACCTGCTGGGCAAAGCCGCCAAGGGACTGACCCCCGACAAGATCCCCACGATGATGAACTACACGACCCTGCTGAACGCCGACAGCATGTACAACACCCCGCCGTGCTGGTGCATCTACATGACCGGTCTGGTGCTCAAGTATCTGGAAAACGACATCGGCGGTCTTGCCAACATGCAGAAGATCAACGAAGCCAAGGCCAAGGTGCTGTACGACTATCTGGACGGTCAGGGCTTCTTCACGAATCCTGTGGAGCACCGCTACCGCAGCACCATGAACGTCACCTTCACCAGCCCCAACCCGGACATGGACAAAAAGTTCTGCGCCGAAGCCGCCGAGGCGGGCTTTGTGAACCTGAAGGGTCACCGTCTGGTAGGCGGTATGCGCGCTTCCATCTACAACGCCATGCCTGCCGAGGGCGTGGACAAGCTGGTGGACTTCATGGAGAAGTTCCGCAAAGAGAATGCATAAAGAGGGGTTTCAGATATGTACACCATCAAAACGCTCAACGCCATCAGCCCGGTCGGGCTGGCAAAGCTGCCCAAGAACCAGTTCGATGTCACGGTGGATGCCGACGCCCCGGACGGTATTCTGGTGCGCAGCGCCGACCTTTTGAACACCACCTTTAACGATAATCTGCTGGCTATCGCCCGCGCCGGTGCGGGTGTGAACAACATCCCGCTGGAGCGCTGCAGCGAGCAGGGCATCGTGGTGTTCAACACCCCGGGTGCCAACGCCAATGCCGTGGCGGAGCTGGTCATCGGGATGCTCATCGCGGGCAGCCGCAACGTGGCCGCTGCCGCCCAGTGGTGTCAAGGTCTGGCCGGTAACCCGGCCATGGCCAAGAGCGTGGAAAAGGGAAAAAAGCAGTTCGTGGGCAACGAGATCAAGGACAAGACCCTTGGCGTCATCGGTCTGGGTGCCATCGGCTCCCGGGTGGCAAACTGCGCCATCGAGCTGGGCATGGAGGTCTACGGCTACGATCCCTATATCTCCATTGAAGCAGCATGGAACCTGAGCAGTCAGGTGCACCACTGCGTAAACCTGAACGATATGCTGCCCCTGTGCGACTACATCACCATCCATGTGCCCTACCTGCCCACCACCAAGGACACCATCAACACCCAGACCCTTGCCCTGTGCAAGGACGGCGTCAAGATCTTGAACTACGCCCGCGGCGAGCTGGTGAACACCGCCGCCCTGCTGGAAGCCATGGACAACGGCAAGGTGTCCGGCTACATGACCGACTTTCCCTCCGAGGCCATTCTGGGTCGTCCCGGCATCGTGTGCACCCCGCACCTTGGCGCTTCCACCCCGGAAGCCGAGGACAACTGCGCCATCATGGCAGCACAGGAGCTGAGCGATTACCTGCGCAACGGCAACATTATCCACTCGGTCAACCTGCCGGAGGTGCACCAGCCCCGCGCCGGCGGCAAGCGCATCTGCATCATCCACAAAAACGAGCCGGGCATGATCAGCCAGATCACCGCCCTGACCACCGAGGCCGGTTTGAACATCGAAAACATGGTGAACAAGAGCAAAAAGAACATGGCCTACACCATGCTGGACGCCACCGGTGCCGTGGATGCCCGCCTGAGCGAGAAGCTGAGCAGCATCCCCGCCGTCATCCGGGTGCGCATCCTGTAAACCACCCAAAGCAGCACCAAAAACACCCGCCCTGCCGGAGCACTTTCTGCCTCGCCGGGCGGGTTTTGTGCGCTGCGGGCGCTTTTGCCGCCCGCCGGGCTTTCCGCTTCGCACCCCGGAATCCGGCCTTTTTCCTGAAAACGTCCTTTTCTTTTGCGGCAAAAAGAGGTATAATAGTTTTGTATTATGCGTTCTTCCCTGTTTTGCGCGTATTTTTCGCGCTTTTCCAGTGAAGTTTGCTATTACAACTTATCCCCGTAAGGGGACGGAAACGGGGAAACAGCTAAAATATGAAGATTTGATGTACAATTACAACTTATCCCCGTAAGGGGACGGAAACGCAGGCAGCCGCCCGCGTTGTCGTGGCTGTGGAAATTACAACTTATCCCCGTAAGGGGACGGAAACCGTCCCTGCCGGCATGATAAACCTTATCAAAAGCGATTACAACTTATCCCCGTAAGGGGACGGAAACAATGATGAGATGACCAAATACGGCAAGTTGAGTATATTACAACTTATCCCCGTAAGGGGACGGAAACTTGTCGCTGCCATCCATCTTCCAGATGTGTTTGCATTACAACTTATCCCCGTAAGGGGACGGAAACTGAAATTCTCGAACGATTAGACCGAATGCTGCATAATTACAACTTATCCCCGTAAGGGGACGGAAACTCAGAAGGGACAGAACCACACAAACAGGCATACCATTACAACTTATCCCCGTAAGGGGACGGAAACACCTTGTCGGGCGTGTCGTTGGTGAACTGGTCAGATTACAATTTATCCCCGCAAGGGGACAAAAAAGCCCCTCCGCGCTGGTATGAACCAGTGCGGAGGGGCTTTGCTTTTCAGGGTTCTTCTGTTTTAGGGTCAGCGGGCGGGCGTTCCGGCGGGGATGGCCGCGTCAACGGGAATTTCCTCGATGCCCTGCGGGACGTTACGCTTCAGGGGGCGGATCTCATTCAGATAGGCGGTGATCTTTTGCAGGGTCTCTTTAATGTGCTCTGTATCCAGCGGCCGAACGTGCTCGCTCTGCAAGCCCAGGTCGTTGGCGCTGGCGTGATTGATCTGGTTGCGGTACTGCATCACGCACTGGTAGTGCAGGGCGGCCCGCTCCAGCTGCGGGCGGATGGCAGGGTCGATGACCAGCTGGTCAGAGGCAAGTACCCTATTCAGATAGTTGTGCATTTCTGCATCATTTGCTACGCGGAACAGCATATTGCCGCCCGCATCATCTTTACTTTTGGTCAGGCACAAATTAGTTGTACAAACTTCTTTCCAGCGTCCTTTCTGTAACAATGCCAACCGGCAGAAATGGAAATGGAACAGCGGGTACACCCACGGCTTGCCCTTGTTCTGCATCTGCGCTGCCAGATACTCCCAGCCTTTGGGGGTGGGCTGCACAAAGAGATGCTGGCAGACATATTCCGGCATCTGCTCGCACAGCAGGGTCAGCGCCTGCTGGTACATCCCGTGGTCGGCGCACCAGCTCACCAGTGCAGGCAGCGCCTTTTCACCGGAGGAAAGCAGCTCTGCAAACTCGGTACTGAAACGGTCTTTCAGCAGCCGGAAGAACAGGTCGGTCAGGTTCTGGCTCTTCTTGGGCGTCTTTTTCAGCGCCTGATCGATCTGGTTCAAATCGTCGCTCAGCTTCCGCACCCGGCACAGTGCCAGATCTTCCGAGAACTGGTTGATGCGGGTCAGCAGCGTGTGCAGCACCGGGTCTTTTTCGCCCTCGCTCCACAGATAGCGCTTCAGTTTTTGCGCGGTGCCGGTGGAGAAGAACTCGTCCATGGCGGTAACAAAGTCGAACAAATCATACAGCTGGGTGCGGTCATGCGCGACAGGCTCTTCCCCGCGCAGCTCCGCATAGATCACCCGGCGGGTCTCCACTTTGCGCAGGTCCCGCATACAGCGGGCAGCGGTCACCAGCAGCATGGCAGTGTCCCGCATGCCACCGGAAAGGTCGATGGAAAGGGTGTCCCCTTCGTTGATCTTTTCCAGCAGCTGCGAGATGGCCTGAAACTGCTTTTTCTCGTCATCCATGCTGTCCGGCACTTCGATCACCACCAGCCGTTCTTCCGGGATGCCCACCCTGCGCAACGCATCGCGGAAATATTCCAGCGTGGTGCAGGTGCTGCCGTCCGGCATTTCCACCACAGCTTTTTTGCGCACCGTCTCGCTGCACAGTGCCAGAATGCAGTCCGGGGTCTCCCCTTCCTCTATCAGATATCGCACCGCGCCCTCGTTGGTCTGGGTCTGGGTCTGGATCTTCGGGTTCTTGTTGAAAATGCTCATATATAGCAGTAAAACATTGCGTCCCATCTTATCCGTCCTCCTGTTCCGTTTTCATCTGCACCAGTTTTTGCTGCCATGTTTTGCGCCGCTGCGACACCGCCGCCCGGCTCACACCAAGAAATTCTGCCACGGTCTTATCCTGCGCAGGGTTGCGCTCCGGGTCCAGCAGGGCGTGGAGCGCGGCGCATTCCAGCGCTTTGGGCGCATAGGGCGGCTGAACGGTAAACGCCACATACTTATGCAGCAGCAGGATGTCCCACAGACAGTTGTCCTGTTCCAGCGGACGCAGATCATCGCAGTTTGCCAGCCGCGCGGGGGTATCCTCTGCCGGGGGCAGCACGTCCCTGTTGCGCAAAAAGCCCAGCAGTACGCTGCTCCACAGCGGCCCGGCAGTCTTGCCGTACTGCTCCTTCTGCTGCAAGTTCATCAGCCCGATGCCGCGGTGCAGCCATGCCAGCAGCTCACCGGTCTGCTCGGCCTGCTCCTCCACGCTTTGCGCCGGGTCGGCGACCCGCGTTTCCAGTGCCGTCTCCTCGCCATCGGTGCCGTCCAAGCTGAGGATTGACCGCTTGTTGCGCAGCGCCTCCCGCAGGGTCTTGACCCCGACCCCAGCAATATCGGCCACCAGCTGCTCCTTTTCCGGGTCGTGGCAGAGCTTTTCCTCGGTGATCTGGTTCTTCGCCATATAAGCCAAGGCATTTTTGATCTTGCGGTTGGTCTCCCGGCCAAAGCCGGTCACCGCCATTTGTTCCTGCTGCGCGTCATGGGCGTTCTGGTGCTTCAGGGCGCTGCGCAGATAGGCGCTGAAGGTCTGCCCGGGCTTCGGCACCCAGAAATCAAACGCATTCAGGAAGATGCGGCAAAAGTCCCCGCCGTCCACCGGCTGTCCAAGGGTCAGCGCAGCGGCAAAGCAATCGCCCCAGAGGGTGCGGAACTGTTCATCCCCTGCCTCGTGCAGCGCTTTGCGCTGCTCCGGCGGCAGCTGCAGCAGGGGCGAAGCATCGATCTTATCCCATACTTTATCATTCTTCATGGCAGTTCAGTCCTCCCGGTGCTGGCTCATCCAGATCAGCTGACGGAACACCTCTTCTGCGGTCTTGCTGTCCCGCATGGTGCCCACCAGCCCGGCCAGCTGGTACAGTGCCGACATTTCGTAAAGCCGCGCACCCACCACCTTTCCGTTCTCCCGCTTGACCTCGCCATAATAGACGCCGCCCACCTCCAGCTCGGTGTGGGTGGCTTCGGCGCAGCTAAGCGCGGTCAGCGTGACCACCGGGATGCTCTTGGAGCCGTAGGTGATGCAGGCATACACCCGGGTGACCTGCGGCAGGGCATCCACCAGATCCCGGCACAGGCCGATCAGCGTTTCCGGGCGCTGATCCTCGGGCAGGGGCACCAGTTCCACCTGCGCTTCTGCAATGCCCAGCTGCGCCAGCTCTTCCAGCAGGCGCTGATAGTTGCGGGCAGTATCGGCGTTTTCCTGTCGGATGGCCAGCAGCCGCACCGTGTCCCCGGGTTCAAGGGTATCCCGCATTACCTGCACGATGGGAAAGCAGGTGGCCGTGGGGGCCTCTGCCCGCTCCCGCTGGTACAGCATGGGGTCCAGCTTTCCCTGCAAAGGCACGGTGGTGATATAAGTCTTTAGCACAGGGCAACACTCCTTTTTATAAGCTCCATTATCTGCATCATACCATAAAAAGGCCGCTGCTACAATGGCTTAAAAAATTTATGCAGATTTATTTTTTTACGCCTTAACTGCGCCCTTGCCGTGGGCTTTTGGTAGGTGAAAGGAGGTGAAAAACATGTTTGAGCTGATCTCTACTCTGGGCTGTGCCGCAGCCGGTGCCGTCGCAGGCGCCGTGAAGGGCGCCACCATCGGCATCGCCGTGGGCGGCCCTGTCGGTGCCATTGCCGGCACCATCCCCTGCGCCATCGTTGGCGGCGTTACCGGCGCTCTGGCCGGCAACAATGTTGGCCACCGCATCGACGAGCGGTGAGCCCCGCACCAGCGCTCCCGTCCGTTTTGTGCGGACGGGAGCCTTTTTTTAAAGAACCGGGAGGTACACGCTATGTTCATCAACTTTTCCAACCACCCCTACGCCCTGTGGAGCGCCGAGCAACAGGCGGCGGCGCAGCGCTACGGCACGGTGGTCGATCTTGCGTTTCCCGCCATCGACCCCGCCGCTGACGAGGCCGCGCTGGACTCCCTTGCCACGGTATACGCCGACCACATCCTGCACCTTAACCCGGACGCCGTGCTCTGTCAGGGCGAGTGCACCTTTGTGTACCGGGTGGTCCAGCGGCTGGAAGCCGCGGGCATCCCCACGCTGGCCGCCTGCTCCCGCCGCAAGAGCCAGGAGACCACCTGCCCGGACGGCAGCACCCTGAAGCGCAGCATCTTCGCCTTTGCCGGCTTCCGCCGCTATGGCTCGCCCTGAACTTCCCGGTGCGGCTGCCTCCATTCAGCCGCCTGTTTCTCCATTTCGGTGGGCGGCTCGCACCCGCTTTTCCAGCCTCCTGCCAAAAATGCTCTTTTATTTTTCGTATGGTTGTGGTATATTGGTCTTGGAATTGTGAAAGCTGCCCTGAAATCAAGTATTTTTCTCTTTTTCTTAGAACAGCTTTGCTATTTCAACTTATCCCCGCAAGGGGACGGAAACTGGTACTGCTTGCGCTATCTGTATTTGACCCATATTTCAACTTATCCCCGCAAGGGGACGGAAACTCTTTAACTTCGTCTTCGCTATAAGTCTTATTGAAATTTCAACTTATCCCCGCAAGGGGACGGAAACATGGAACTCTCTTACGATTAGCCCAAACGCAGCATAATTTCAACTTATCCCCGCAAGGGGACGGAAACATCCGCAGTTACCGATACCCACAACAGAGATGTTTAGATTTCAACTTATCCCCGCAAGGGGACGGAAACCCTTTGATCAGAGGCATGACTCTGATATCATCACCATTTCAACTTATCCCCGCAAGGGGACGGAAACTTTTCAGTCTCTGCGCGGAGACGCTTTTCTTCGGATTTCAACTTATCCCCGCAAAACCCTCTCAGGCGCTGCGCGCCAGCTGCCACTTACCTTGTACTAAGCTCCCCCTTTCGGGGGAGCTGGCACGGCGTAAGCCGTGACTGAGAGGGTTTTCCCCGCAAGGGGACGAAAACCATGTTGTTCATCATTGTTAGTACTCCTTTGTTATTGCAACTTATCCCCGCAAGGGGGCAAAAAACTCCGCATCAAAAATGGTGCGGAGTTTTTCTTTTGCGTGCCTTAACTTTTTGTTTTCCGTGGGCTATTCCTCTATGAACAGAGCTGCTGCGGCATTTTCTCTGCCATGGCTTTTGTATTGCGACAAAATGTGCTATAATAGAGCCAAATTAAAGCATCTCTCACAAAATATACAATTATACTCTTCGTTTGTTGTGCAACTCTTCCACAATTCGTAAAGGAGATGGTATTTTGAACGTTCTCACCCTGCAGTCCACCTATGGCGGGCTGCTGCACGACACCGGCAAAGCGGTGTACCGTGCCGGTGGGCAGCGCGGCAGCCACAGTGAACAGGGCTGCCAGTTTTTGCACGGCGTTTTGTCCGGCGCAGACTGGGCCCCGGTTCTGGACTGCGTGCGTTACCACCACGCCGCCGCGCTGCGCGGTGCAGCAAAGGCTCTGCCAGCCGATTCCCCGGCGTATCTGGTCTATCTGGCCAACCTGCTTTCCGGCGCGGCTGACCGCCGGGAGACCGAAGGCGAAAGCGATGCCTACCGGCGGGAGCTTCCGCTGGATGCGGTGTTCACCCACCTGAACGGTTCACACCCCGGCTGGATGATGCCCGCGCAGCCGCAGGACGGCAGCCTGAAACTGCCGCAGAAGTCCCAGCCGCTTTCCGCTGCCGTCTATGCCGAGGCCGTGCACACGCTGGAGGAGCAGCTGCCGCAGTTACAGCCGCAGCCAGAGCAGCTCGGCAAGCTGCTGGGGCTGCTGGAAACGCAGCTTGGCTGTTTCCCGTCCAGCATCTATCCCGGGGACGGCGCGGATATTTCCCTGTTCGACCACGCCAAGACCACCGCAGCCATTGCGGCGTGCCTTAGCGAATATGTGCAGGCAAACCACATCACCGACCTGCGTAAAACGCTTTTTGAGCAAAAGAACGATTTTTGCCGGAAGGGCGTTTTTCTGCTTTACACCGCCGATTTTTCTCGCATCCAGAAGTTCCTTTATACCGTCCGCACCGAAAACGCCCTGCGCTCCCTGCGCAGCCGGTCGTTCTTTCTGGAACTGTTCATGGAGCACTATCTGGACGAGCTTCTGGCCGGGTGCGGCGTGTCCCGCGCCAACCTGATTTACAGCGGCGGCGGGCACTGCTATGTGCTGCTGCCCAACACCGCTGCCGTGGCCGACACCCTGACCCGCTGGAACCGGCAGTTCAACCGCTGGCTGCAACAGCAGTTCGGCACCCAGCTGTTTCTGGCCAACGCATGGACGCCCTGCTCCGGCAACGACCTGACCAACACCCCTGCCCAGAGCAGCCCCTATAAGGAGCTGTTCCGCCGGGTGAACCGGCTGCTGGAACAGCACAAATTCCATCGCTACACCGCCGAAGATCTGCGGCTGCTGAACGATGCCGCCGCATTCCCGGGTGGCCGGGAATGCAAGGTGTGCGGCACCAGCGCCGCCCTTGCGGACGAACTTTGCCCGTGGTGCAGGCTGTTTGTGAAGTTTTCTGACAAAATCCAGCACAGGAGCGTGCTGGTGGTAAGCCGTCAGCCCTCGGCAGCCGATGACTGCACGCTGCCCACGCTGGACGGCGGCAGCGCCCACCTGACCACGACCGACCGGGCTGCGGCGCAAAAGCGCCTTGCTTCCGGCGAACCGATCCTACGGGCATACACAAAAAACACACCGTACAGCGGCCTTTCCTCCACCACCAACCTGTATGTGGGCGATTACGCCGCCAGCAACAGTATGGACGAACTGGCCCAGCAGGCTGCGGGCGTGCGCCGCATTGCGGTCTGCCGCATGGATGTGGACAACCTCGGCCACGCGTTCATCTCCGGTTTTGAGCAGGAGAACGAAAAAGACCCGGTGCGGCGGATGCGCTATGTCAACCTGTCCCGCACCTCGGCGTTCTCCCGGCAGATGTCCCTGTTCTTCAAAGGCTATATCAACGGCATTCTGGAGGGTTTGCAGGTAAGTATCGTCTATGCCGGCGGCGATGATGTGTTCCTTGTGGGCGCATGGAACGATGTTCTGGAAGCCGCGCAGCGCATCCAGCGCAATCTGACCGCCTTTTCCTGCGGGGCGCTGACCCTCAGCGCAGGCATCGGCATCTTCGACCCCCACTACCCCATCCGGCTTTCTGCCGAGGAAACCGCCGCACTGGAGGAAGCCGCCAAGCATCTGCCCGGCAAAAATGCAGTGGCACTGTTTACGCCGGAGCGCAAAGCCGTCCGGGATGCAAAGGGCAATCTGCTGGTGCAGCCGGAGCAGGGGCATACCTATGCGTGGGACACCTTCCGCACAAAGGTGCTGGAAGAAAAGGTCGGCTGTTTGCAGCGCTTCTTCCAAGCCTATGACCGCAGCTGCGCAGACAAAGGCGAGACCCCGCGCGGAAATTCCATGCTCTACAATTTGCTGGCACTGCTGCGGGAAGCGGAGAACGACCGCATCAACCTTGCGCGGTATGCCTATCTGCTGGCGCGGCTCTCCCCCGAAAAGAACGCGCCGGACTATCCGCTCTACGAACAATTTTCTCACAGCATGATGGACGACTGGGCCTTTGATGCCGTGCAGCGTCACCAGCTCATCACCGCGATCTACATTTATGTGTATCAGAACAGAAAGGGTGGCGACACAGATGGCAGAACAGAATAACAACAGCCGCGGCGGCAAAGACCCGCAGAAGGCGCTCCCGCCGGAGACCATACCGAGAAAGGTGCCGGAGAATTATGTGGACGAGGCCGAGCGCATTATGCGCGCCCTGATAAGCAGCGGCACGACCGTGACCACCAGCAAGATCCGCAACTTGCTAAGCCTTGTGACCGATATCTATAATGACGAAAGCATCCGCACCGAGGACAAGCTGAAACCGGACAGTGTGGTCAAGCTCAACCTGATGCGGGTGCGCGTAGCCTACGAGTATGGCCGCGACAACGGAGAAAGTGTCGGTAAAGATAAAGTTTATCCCATGAGAGAGTTTATTACACAAGCGCATCTGCGGGAATACCTCAAGGGCATTTCCACCGACCGTGCGGATCTGATCCGTTTTGCACACTACATGGAAGCGCTGGTCGCTTTCCACCGCTACCTTGGCGGCAAGGAGAATTGATTATGTATGGAAAAATTCTGATCCGGTGCGATCTGATCGTGTGCACCGGTATGCACATCGGCGGTTCCTCTGCGTTTTCTGCCATCGGTGCTGTGGACAGCCCGGTGGTGCGCGACCCCTATACCGGTCTGCCCATCGTGCCCGGAAGCAGCCTGAAGGGCAAGCTGCGCACCCTGCTGGCCCGCAGCCTCTGTCAGGATATTGAGAATATGCCCGATCTCAGTGCGGACGACGCACGCATTCTGCGCCTGTTCGGCTCCGCCGAGCCGGTGCGCCGCTCCCGCCTGCAATTTGCAGACGCCTTTCTGACCAATGCAGAGGCACTTTCCAGCAAGGGCGTGCGCGTGACCGAGGTCAAGACTGAAAACACGATTTCCCGTGCAAACGCGCAGGCAACCCCCCGCCAGATCGAGCGCGTGATCGCCGGTGCAGTGTTTGGCGTCAGCATTGTTTACGATGTAACCGACCCGGCACAGGTGGAGGAAGATCTTGCCCTGCTGGCCAAGGGCATGAAGCTGCTGCAATGGGATTATCTGGGCGGTCACGGCTCCCGCGGCAGCGGCCGCGTCAGCCTGAAAAACTTTACGCTGAAAAACTACGGCGCACCGGTGGAACTTGACAGCCTGAACGCCCTCTTTGATGAGGTGGACAGCTATGAACTATTTTCTGTTTAAGCTTCAGTTCGACACCGCTGTGCATTTCGGCGGTTCGGACTCCGCATTGTCGCTCTACACCTCCGAGGAGACACTGCGGGCAGATACCCTGTTTTCTGCCCTCTGCCACGAGACCCTCGTCCAGCAGGGGGAAGCCGCGCTGGAGCGGCTATGCGAAAGTGTCCGGCAGGGCAAACTCCTGTTCAGCGATACGATGCCGTGGTACGACAAAACGTTCTATCTGCCCAAACCCATCGCTGCATCGGAATCCACCGAGGAGGTGGAGACCACCCTGCGCAAAAAAGTCAAAAAGATGGCGTGGATCCCCGTGCTGGCCTTTGACCGCTATGCCAAAAGCCTGCACGCAGGGCATTTTACGCCCGATGACCAGCCGGAAAGCTTCGGCACGCATTACGAGCAGACCAAGGCAACGATCCCCGCGCAGGGAGACACCGAGCCCTATCAGGTAGGGCTGTTCCGCTTTGCACCGAACTGCGGGCTGTATTTCATCTGCGGCGTCTCGGAAAGCGGACAGGACAAAAAGCTGCACGCCCTGCTGGAAGGGCTGGGCGTCACCGGGATCGGCGGCAGGGTCAGCACCGGTTACGGCAAATTCCATGTAGTGCAAAAGCTCTGCCTGAATACGCCCCCTGACGCGCAGGCCAAGTGGCTGCGCCGTGCGCTTGCTGCCAACCGTGCGCCCTATCTGCTGCTGACCACCAGCCTGCCGCAGGCGAACGAGTTGGACAGCGCTTTAAAAGACGCCTCCTTCCAGCTGGTGCGCCGCAGCGGCTTTATGGCCTCGGACCGCGTGGAAACGCCGCTGAAGAAAAAAACGCAGTATGCCCTTGCCGCCGGCTCTGTGCTGCAGCACCCCTATCAGGGGGCGCTGTACGATGTCAGCCTGACCGACACGCACCCGGCATACCGTTATTCCAAACCGATCTTGATGGGGGTGACATTATGATCCAGCAGGATCATCTGCAAATATTCGACCTGATCCTGACCGTGCGGTCGCCCCTGTTCATCGGTGACGGCCGCATGTACACGAAAGCAGAGTACCTGTACAACACCCGAAACGGAAGAGCCTCCTTGCTGGACGAACAGAAATTTTTCACCTTTCTGACAGATCGCGGGCTGATCGACCGGTACATCCAGTTCATGCTCTGCAATCAGTCCAATCTCCGGGATTTTCTGACCGAGGACTGCGGCGTTTCTGATGCGGATCTGAACGCGCTGACCCGCTATACGATCGAGGCGGGAGATGCCGTTACAAATCCGCCGAAAAATCTCTACACCTTCCAGCGGGATGCCTATGGCAAGGCGTACATTCCCGGCAGCAGCCTCAAGGGTGCACTGCGCACCGTATGGCTCTTGCAGGCCGTTCGGGCCGACCAGAGCACCGGGCACAGCCTTGCGTCAGACGATAACGCCGCATTCCCGGAGGAAAAATACGTCAATCAGCTGCATCTGCGCCTTCAGGAGGACGGCAGCATCGCTTCCGATGCGGTCAACAGCCTATTCCGGGGGGTTCAGGTCTCCGACAGTACGTCCATCCAGAATGAGCAGATGGCTCTTTGCGGAAAATTCGATGTACTTCCGGACGGTTCCTTTCCAAAGAACAGTAAGAAAGGCATTCCCCTGTTCCGGGAATGCGCGATTCCCGGCGCTGCGGTTCATTTTAAGCTGACGCTGGATCAATCGGTGCTGAAGGGGCGCATTACCAAAGAGTCCCTTATGGATGCCATCCAGCAGTTTGATGATTATTACAAGCAGACATACCGCGCGCGCTTCAAAGCGCCAAGCGGTGCCGTCAACCTGCCGCAGCAGCCACACCTGATCCTTGGCGGCGGCTCCGGCTTTTTTGCCAAGTCGCTGGCGTATCCCTATCTGGGCGAAGAAAAGGGGCTGCGCTGGACGGCAGAACAGATGACGCAAATGTTCTCCAACCACAAGCATCAGGATGACGTGAAGCCGTATGGCATCTCCCCGCACACCATGAAATACGCCCGCTTTCGCGACCAGTTCTATCCCTATGGGTATTGCGAGGTGAGTATCCTATGATCCAGCAGTTTCAGCTTGTTTTAGCGCCACCCACGGGGGTACGCGTCCCGCAGGCATGGGCCTACCGCCTGTATGGCTGGCTGATGGCACAGCTTCCGGCAGACGTTGGCGATGCCCTGCATCTGCAAGGGGAGCACCCCATTGCGCATTTCCTGCATTTTTCGCCGGAAAAGCAGGCGCTGATCTGGACGGTCAATCTGCTGGACGAGACGGTCCGGCAGAGCGTCTCTCCCCTTCTGACGTCTGTAAAGGAGATTCCGCTGCACGAATCGCCCCTGCCGGTCACAGAAGTCCATGTTTCCCCGGCAGTCTCCGCCGCCGAGCTGATCCGCTTTGGTCGTTCCTTCGATGAAAGCCGCGCAAAGCTTGTTTTTCTGTCGCCCTGCGCCTTCAAGCAGTCCGGCCGCTATGCTATTTTTCCGCAGGAAACGCTGCTTTTGCAAAGCCTGACCGCGCATTGGAACACCGCTTTCCCGGAATACGCCCTTACGGATGATGATGCGCTGCTGGCCTTGCAGCAGGGGCTGCATATCGTGGACTACAACCTGCGCACCACACGTTATCCGCTGAAGGAAACGCGCATTCCATCCTTTCAGGGCAGCGTAACGGTCGAAGCGCATCTTGCGCCGCCGCTTCTGGAGCTTTGGAACGCGTTGCTTTCTTTCGCGCCCTACGGCGGGGTCGGCATCAAAACGACCCTCGGTATGGGCGGCACAGTCTGCTCCATCGGGCGCACCGGTGCGCTATAAAAGCACGGTTTACCGCAAACAAAAAAGGTGAAGTGACCCACGGTCACTTCACCTTTTTTTGCAGGAGCCATGCCCGGCAAAGCCAGCCGGACAGGCCTTGCCTGAATTGCTTTCATTCATGATATGAACCAGATGAAAAAGCAGACGGGTCATATCCCTTGACTTCAGCCCCTGAGGAGAGTATACTCCGTGGCAGTGAAATATTCGGCTATGACGAGAAAGAGTACCCGGAAAGAATGCTGCAGAGAGCTGCCGACTGGTGCAAGGCAGTGCAGGGCGTCCGTGGGAAGATCCTCTCCGAGCTTTCCGGCTGAATGGGCGGTGTCTACGCCCCAGTAAGCGGGAACGGCAGGCCCCCGTTATCACGGGCCGCGCATTGTTGGATGCGCACTGAGGGGCCGGGCTTTGCACCGGCAATAAGAGTGGTACCGCAGAGGAGTTTATACGCCTTTGTCTCTTACGAACCGTAAGGGGCAAAGGCGTTTTTGTTTGCGGGAAAGCCATTTCCCGGATGTTTCATTGCCTTTACATCCGCAAAAATAAGTGTTCAGGAAAAAGGAGTATTATCATGAAAACATTGGAAAAAGTAAGCGACTTTGTGGGCAAGTACATGGCCGCCATCGTCATTGTGGTGGCGGCACTGTCTCTGCTGTTCCCCGGCACCTTCAGTGTAGTAAAGACCGCATGGGTCAACACCCTGCTGGGCATCGTCATGTTCGGCATGGGTCTTACCCTGAAGCCGGAGGACTTCAAGGTGGTGTTCAGCCGCCCGAAAGACGTGATCATTGGCTGCATTGCGCAGTTCACCCTGATGCCCTTCCTTGCATGGGCGCTGACGCAGCTGTTCCACCTGCCCACCGAGCTGGCTATCGGCGTCATCCTTGTGGGTACCTGCCCCGGCGGCACCTCCTCTAACGTGATGACCTATCTGTCCAAGGGCGACGTTGCACTGTCCGTCGGTATGACTGCCGTTTCCACCGTGCTGGCACCCTTCCTGACTCCCCTGCTGACCCTGCTGTATGCCGGTCAGCGCGTGGATGTGAACCCTGTAAATATGTTCCTGTCCATCGTCAAAGTAGTGCTGGTGCCCATCGCACTGGGTTTTGTGGTCAACCACTTCTTCCACGCCTTCACCCAGAACGCCGTCCGCGTGCTGCCGCTGGTCTCCACCACCGCCATCGTGCTCATCATCTGCGCCGTTGTTTCTGCAAACTCCGCCAAGATCATGACCAGCGGCCTGCTGATCCTTGCCGTGGTCATCCTGCACAACCTGCTGGGCTACCTCACCGGCTTTGGCGTGGGCAAGCTGCTGAAGCTGGATTCCACCAAGTGCCGTGCAATTTCCATCGAGGTCGGTATGCAGAACTCCGGTCTGGCCACCTCGCTGGCCGCTGCCCACTTTGCACAGTATCCGCTGGCAACCATCCCCGGCGCTGTGTTCTCGGTGTGGCATAACATTTCCGGCGCCGTCCTCGCCAACTTCTTTGCCCGCACCGCCGAGAAGAAGGACTGATCTTATACCATAATAAAAATGGCTGCTGCACAGGGTTTCTTCCCGGTGCAGCAGCCATTTCTTTGTTTATTGGGCGTGATCTGCGCGGTTTTCCCGTCTTTGCCTGTTTCCCGGGCTGTTGCGCAAACGCAAGCATCCCGGGAGCAAAAAGGCACCCGAACCCCAGACCCCCTGCGTGTGATGCATGATGACTTTTTGATTTTTACGGCGATAATTCGTAAAATTCGAGTGATTTGCTACAGATCTGCTACAAACAGCAAATTTAATCTGCTTTTTTCTTCGCACAAAAGCATTCAAACATCGTTCCTTTCCGACGCTCATATGCTCCTTTATAGTCAAAGTCTGGCGGAGTCGGTTTGAAAGTTTTATCTTCTTTTTGACCACTGTATGCTTTCATTTGGAATTCCCGAAGCTGTTCCAAATCAATAGTTCCAACATGTGCTGTTGCATTACTTCCTCCTTTTATTCTCAGGATGTCCTTATTTTCGGTTTTAGACGGTTTTGTGATTCGGCTGTCTCCATACTTGGAGGTATTCGTCTGGATGCAGTAGCAGTGAATATCTCTACTTAGTGATTCAATTATATTGCTATAATAGTTCACATCCTGATTCCACTCGACTGCGATCAACGCATCAATATAGGATTGAAAAATCGAACGATCTCGAATGGATGTAAGCTCAAAGCAGCAGTACACTGTAAACCAAAATCCGTTCCAGCTATACAACTCATACTTTGCATCACATTTAGCTTCAGAACTTTCTATTCCTTCCATAGCTCTTAGATGTAAGCTTTCAATCATCCTTTTTTCTTCAGGTGCAAAATGATTCTTTGAATGGTACAGAATCACAGAGTGCCACTGACCTGTCCACTTTTCTTCATACGGAAGAATCACTGCTGTCAGATTATAAACACAGTTATCCTCAATAATATGCTCTACCCCTGTTACAACTGCCAAATGATTTTTTTCGCAAGTTCTAGCCAGCGTTGGCAGCCATTCTTTTGGAGTACACGCTTCCGGCATTACCAACATATCTGCTTTTTCCCGAACAGCAGTATTCACCAGTTCTGCTATCTGCTGATATCTTCGGTAGCTTCTGTTCGGTTTACGCATAACAGCCTGGTCAAAGTTTGAAATGTCCATTTGGATATTGGCAACGGCTACCCTAATCTTTGAAAAGCTCGGCTTTCCGATTTGAAAAACGGGCTGCTTATTGAGTTCACCAGTTTTTATATTTTCTTCTATAAATCTATTATTTGTCCAACCTTCAAATGGAAGTGGGCTATAGTTCAACTGCCAGCATTGTTTGAAAATTTCCTCGATTTTATTCAAATCTTCTAGATCTTTTTTACGAACAAGATCATACATCAATCTTGCGAGCATCAGATCTGCCGGTTTGATAAGGTAGGGGTAATAGATGTATCTCTGATTTATAATCTTGTTCATTTTTTCTTGAAAAGTTTCTGTGCAGGTTTCTTTTTTCAGAAGCTCCACTACATTATCTTCATTGGTCAGATCCTTTTTCTGCGGATTCTCACCACCACAACTCACTAGTTCTGGCCAGATAACACACAGATTTTTATCCAGCATTTTAGCTTTAAAATAACCTTTCGAACGATTCTGTGCTTTTGTCAAAAGTTCTTTCATCTGTTCGCTGAGCAGGCTCTGCGCATCTTCTAACTTCCATTCCTCAAAAGTCTCCCCATCATGAAGTGCCATCGGACGAGCTATGCTGGAAATGAGATGTTCTTGCAGTGCCTCTCGCAATGCATTTGTTACAAATCCGGTATCACCATCCACTCCTTCTATGGCATAACTTGTTTTATCAAGCGTGTCTATGACAAGGGCAATAAACCTAAGTAGTGCCTTATAGGATTTTTTTACAAATAAGATCGCAATTACTCGTTCCCAGAGTGTATAATTTTCAATTATTGTTTTTGGCGTAAATATTTTATGGATGTCACGGACAAAATTATACTCTTCTCCTTTCGTCTTCTCCGAAATCAGTCCATTTATCCTTTGTAACTTCCCCAGATATTTCGAAAGTGCGTATTTATCAACAGCTATATCGTCCACTTCACGAAGTTTATTCACTCCATGGTGGCTTAGTTCAAAAACCTCCGAATAATCGTCCTCCTGAAACACAGCGTCATCTTCCGGCATCCAGCGAAATTCCGATTTGTTTTTTTCAATGCTATTCTTAAAACAAGTGATCAATGCATCCGATTGTCCACGCTGAAAGTAGAACAACTTAATTTTGCTTGCCTGTAATTGGATTTTCGTGGCGCTTCCCAATGGTTTTGTAAACTCTGGCAAAATACAGTAAGTTCCACATTCGTCTTCTTCTTTTTTGAAAACAGCCCTCGCATTCCGGTTTTCTTTACCCGTCCAGCGTGAATTATTTACCGTATAATATTCAAAGGCCTCATAGAATTCCAGTTTACCATCCTGCGCTTTTTGAGCGATTCGGCTTCCCTTTTCCACCTTTTCCACAAGCAATATATCATCTACATACCGTCCATAGTAAAGTGGATTCCATCCGTCCAAAATTGCTGTATCAAATTTTTTCAGACACTCGTTTGCTAAAACCCCCGATGGCAGAAACCCAATTGGTAATATACGGCGAATCCGCTCTTCTCCGCTATGCTCTCTGTAGATTTGTGAATATCTTTTGATCACACAGTACACAAAGTCATTTATCCTACTCAGATATTCTTCATTGTAGCCAGATTTTCCTTTTACCCTAGTAAGAATCTCCTTCATGAATTTCTCTGATACATCCACGGAGTAGTAGTAACGCTTAAAGTCTAGCGTAAAAATCAGAACATCATCTTGTTGCATACACTTCTGTGCCAAAGTTAATGCCTGATCTCGCCAACTCTCATAATTCTGAAAATACGGCTCAAACAGCGCTGGAGAAAAGGTCGGTTCTTTAGAAAATTCATTATATAGCGTCTTTCGTATACGATTTCCATAGCAATTGGTATAGGATTTATCTAACTGCCATCCTATCATCATAATCCATAGAACGCCAAGAATCATTCCCTCAATCTTCATGTCAATGAAATATTGTATCTCATCAACTTTGACTTGTTTTGCTGGCACTCCACTAATCAAAACGCCTTTTGTTCTGTCCGAACAATTCTTTTCTTCCTTTGTATCCATAATCTTTTTCGGAAGCAGACGACAGGAAATGCTTTCCAAAATATCTTCTTTTTTCCTTTTCCACTTCGTGCTATCTGACGCTACAAACGCTTGGTGCAAATCCTTCAAGCGTTCCTCTATCGTTATATTGAGAGTGTTTTCCGCTTCCGCAATCCGATCTCTCAAATGGAGGTTTGTCTTGTCATAATACGCAGTTGATTTCAATTTTTTATATGCTTTTTGAAACAAATCATACTTTGGAACGCTATCTTCCATAGATACCTCCTCATTTTTACATCAAAACATTAATTTGTATTTCATGTCGACCATGTTAGCAAGGAATCCATCTTAAAAATATTACAGTATAATCTTTTAGACGAGTATCCCATAAACACCAAATTGTGCCATATAAACTTTCCCCTTTATTCAACACCCAATGCTTTGAACACTGCATCCTCTGCACTACTATAAAAGATTAAATTAAAACTTCCCACTAATTCGGGAGGTACAGTTCCAAGATCTGCAGCGCTTGTAATCGGCAGCAATACTTTCTTTGCACCGCTATCGAGGCAGACCTGAAGGGCGTTTGCCAGCTCATCCACTTTGAGCATTGTTCCTGCAATGCTGATTTCGCCCAGCACCGCAAGACTGCTAAGGGTCGGCTTTCCAAGCGCAATCGAACAGAGCGCGATCAGCGTGGGAAGCGCAAGTTTTTCGGTCATACCGATGCCCTGCAAAATACCGCCCTCTGCCTGCACACGGGTCAGGTTGGGGTTGATGGGGGTGCCGCAGTCCACGCAGGCGGCATAATCCACCACCTTGACTTCACCGGTCTCCTTGTCCAGCTCAATTTCAGCCGCACCCACCATGTACGGCGGGGGCGACAAGGGCGAAGTGTGGGTCTCGGTGACTTCCAGCGGGATGTCGTGGCCGAACATGGAAGCCGTGGCAATATCACCCAGCGAGACGGATTCAGACGGGTCAGCAGAGGAAACCATTTTTCACCGGAGAAAGGATTCACCCGCATATGCCGGGCTTTCACCACAAAGACCGAGGTTGTATCCACCCTCATCTGTTCGAACAATTCTTCGGTAGAAGGATTCTCCAACACTTGTACACTATTCTTACCGAACACTTCTCCCCGGAGCAGACTGACCGCTTTATCGGCATTTCCCGAAACCACCGTCGTAATCATACCGTTCAGTCCCTTGAAATTCACCGCCCAACGCATCCGGTTGAGAAAGTCGGCCTTCTCAGCCCCGGTTGTATAATGGGTACTCTGGCCGATCATCTGCTCCAAAGTATCCATCAAATAATTCCAATGCGCTTCGTTCAGATCACCGGTTACCCCGATCACATCCCGGTATTTCCGTAAATCGCGTACCTGCCCGCCCAATTGTACCTGGGAGATAAACTCGATATGGCTACTGCGCACAGGAGGAGTTCCTACCGAAAAATCATGAGTGTCTTTAATATTTTTCAAGAGAACTCTGGAATCAGGACTTACTGCTTCGGTATCCAGGAACTCATCGATCTTCTTCACAAACTCTCCCCGCCTTCCACTCAATTCGAAAGCTTTGGAAG